>Ga0115856_100609_pt1 | contig 13120 bp, 8 predicted proteins | sample InSIn4gowninarea_FD_83870 | JGI IMG/M metagenome (GOLD analysis project Ga0115856, IMG submission 83870)
CGAATACGTAGAGGAAGTGTTGCTGTGATTAGCGGCCGTCTGTGAGATTGGGGAATCAGTGGCAATCGTCGGTGGGTCTACAGTGAGGCAATTGTTGCTGGTGTGGTCGTTGCTGGAGACTGCGTTCACACTTTTATCAGTCGAGGTGGTGGTTTTCGTAGTTCTAACACTGTTAATGAGTTCTACCAGTTCGGATTGTTGCCTGAGTCTACCTGTGAAATCTTGGTTCCTCAGAAGAGAGTTTGTGAGTATTGCTCTTAGTTTGTCAAAATAATTAAGAATAACGGAAGCGTTATCGTTTGTGATCTTATGCCCTTTTACTGTGGCGAGATATTTATCCAGTTGATTGTGTAGGTCATTTTTTTCAATAAGTTCTTCGCAGATAATAGACATGTTATGTGCGTGAGGACACACAACACGAAATCAGCAGTTGGGCGAAAACGTTCGAATCAAATTAAGAAAAAAGATGCTGAATACAGAGCAATAAATTATTCAGCTGGTCTGCATTAACAGTTCTCTGTGTTTTCAATGAAGAAATCTTCAATGTTGATTGGTAGTTCAAATCAAGTAAAGCAATATAACAACAATGTAAACAAAAATTTGATATAATGGCGCTGCAAATACCTGAAATCTGTCAAAACTTGAGGATGAAAACCATTCACAACTTTCTTGTATGTGACTCCACAGAGACGCAGAAGACACCATTCAATGCACAATAAGAATAAATCATTTATATACGGCAAATCAAAGCAAAAACACAAATAAACAGTTCTCGAAACAAGAGCAAAAATTTAACCGACCAACAACTAGATCGCATCGTTGCCATCCATTACATTAGGCAACTGCATCGCCGGATTCTGGTTGGCAATACCGTGCGACTGGTAACTGGCAGGGTTGCTATATGGCGACCAATCAGCCCGCCAGATATCTTATTCGCGGCCTCGCATTGAACGGTTATTTTTCGCTGCTCCCTCGATTCCAACCTTATTGCAACCCTGTACTTGTCGCACGGTTTTGCCTGCCAAAATGCGGCGACGGATTTTCGTTGTGTATTACCGCCTTTACGTTGACTATAAACTTGGCGTTTAACATCATAAATATAGGAATAACTAGATCGCGCGGCCCTAATTATGGCAACACTTTTGATTCAAAAAAATTGTTGTGGCAAAAGGAAGAAATATTTTTTTCATGAGAAAGTAGCATTCAGTTTTTTTCATATAAAATGTTTGTATTTAATAATTTTGAATGTATAATCCTGAAAAGTAGGTGTAGATTTCTAATTACATATTTATCACAAATCTTATACGTTGAATTTTGTTATTAACTAATCGTTTAATGATCTTTTTTATTTAGTGTTCGATTATATAATGTTTACATACGACATAACTTATCAATCCTCAAATAAATCATCAAATAAATGCTTTCTCAAAATTTAAGTTCATATAATAGCACCAATATATAAAAGCAATTATTTCTTATTTTTTAAATTTATAACGGAAAATCAAGGCAAATTTTTAAAAACAATGTACAATAGTTTTTTCATCTTTTCATTTTTTAATGAAAAATTAAGTCTTTAAGTTCATGCATTTTGAATTAAATGATTAGAAAGCCAAAACTTAAATCACGTAAATACAAATTTATGATTTCATTCCTTTCACAAAACGTATTCACATTGGGAATAATTTAAAAATCTGCCTATTTCATCCAATATTGCGCGCGTAAAATGTAACCTACTATGCTCTTTTGCCACTATCATGGCTGCCGGATTACTGTCGCCACGAAATCAAGTTTCTACCCTACACGCGCGATCTAGTTATTCCTATATCTAGGTCCAATATTAGTATCTTCTTAGTCGTCTTGATTCGACTAAATTTACATTGTCCATTTATGATTCACTATTTTTTTCTTCTGGCTCTCACATTTTATGGTTTCAAGTAAAAGGACATTTTGAAATGCTTTTCCTATTGTAAAATGTCCATTGCGCTTGTTTTTACAGTCTATGTCTATTCAAGATTAGGATTTTCAAGGGTAACGAAGTGCAGAACTTTCAACCTTTTAACAAAATTACGAAATCATAGTTTTTGCACATATTTCATGCAGCATGACTTCGTGACAAAAACTTTATTCAGCATCATCTTCATTTTATGTTAAGCGAAATTTCCGGTTAAGGGATTTCGCCTTACCGGTGTTTGAGTGTACTCCATGAAAACAGTACAAATGCAATCACACCCGCATTTAACAAGGAGCAGTGATCGTTCCCTAAATCCGAATTCAAGTTAATAATGCGATAACTTTCATACATAAACAACTTACGTGAAATGTATTTGTTTATCTAATGGCAAATTAAAACTATTTATCCAAAGATGACTGTTATAACTTACAAAATTCTCTGTCATTTAATAATCACAATAGAAAAGTGAGTTCACTGAAGATTCGTCATCTGTATATTCCACTCCTTTAGTTAACTGATGAAGATTTCGTAAGGACTCTGAAGCACAAGCAAGTGTCGGTGTATTAATCACAGTGTTTGCTTCCGAGTCAACGTCACCTGCTATTTTAAGTTCTTTGCCTGTAAACACTTTTGCTGCAATATCTTCAATGTAAATGATTTAAAATTCAATACAAAACGCGATGTTAAGGCATCATCATGAACTGCCCAGTCCCTGCCAACATGATTGCACTTGCTGTTGAAAACATTTAAGGAATGGTTATTTTTTGTTCGCAAAAAAAGACAGAAAATTCTGAAGATATTGTATTTCTGCTTTTTTTTATCACTTCTGTAATAATTTAATAATACTATAGTTATTTTTCTCTCATAATCCGAGTAAAATGGCAAAACGTCCTCATCAAAAGATCATGCTTAGCATTACACTAAGCAAAAGACTTCATTTTGCTTATTAAATCCAAAAACTTGTAAATGACGGGCTCGTTATAAACGAATCCAAATTCATCCTCTCTCTTTAAAACAATGTTTTGTTTAATGATAATTTCTATTTTAGGATTACATTTTTCGGCCCCAGTGAGATCAGAGTCTCTGAATATAAAAACCCAGTGTGTATGGTTTTCATATTCAGAGACTTTGCACTGTGTTTGACAAGATTCCCCGTAAATTCCTCTCATAGTGTCTCGTCTATAGGAAATGGTAGAAATCATGCTAATATAGATAAACACCTTCCAACATACGTTGTTGGATTTATTAGGATTTATTATTAGTTGAATTTATTATTATTATTATTAATGTTTTTAAATGTGTTAAATTTAAGTTTTTAACTAAGTTTACGTTTCAGAGCCGTATACGTCAATATATTTCTGGGAGCAATTTTTCATATCATAATCACCTTAGTGGGAATTGTAATATACGCTTTTTACTACAAATGTGATCCACTTTCTTCGACTGATAAGTCAATTTCATCTCCAAACCAGGTAAGTGAATAAGAAATCTATTGTTTTAAGAAAACTTTAAAGCATCTTTCAAAAAAATTATGTAAAATATGAATTGATGAACGGATGAACCAAAAATGATTTCACTTTATATGTCAGCTGAGGATCATATGACAAAGCAATGAAGTGTTAATTAATAACTGAAAAATCGTATATAAAGAGATTTTCATTTCATATATATTACATATTTTTCTTATCAATTTCAGATAGGTAGGGGAAACTAGGGAGGTTTGACCCACTTTTCACAAAAGTATTTTTATTATTTTTTTGGGACATAACCAAATTTGAAATTTGATTTTATTTGTTAGAGTATACGGTTTGGCATCTTTTTACATCATTTTTTTCCTCTTAAATTATCTACATTTTTTTTTATTTTTGATTTTTCAAGAGTATCCAAACTGGGTCAAACCTCCCGACTTGAGGGAGGTTTGACCCACTATGAGGGAGGTTTGACCCACATGAATTTAAAGTTAATAAAAGTCATGGAGCAATAACTAAATGTCTAGAGATAAATTATTACAAGCAATAGACAATAATTGTATTGAAAAGAAAACAATAACTTTTTTATTTAACAACTGGCACAGGAGAGATGAACTCGAAACAGCAAAAATAATTTTTGGGCTAAAAAAACTATCATTTGTTATTACTCCTAAATTCTAGTCGCAAATGGCTAACAGACAAAAATAACATATTATCCTACTTGATATTGTTCTGCCATCAGCTGCTCATCAATTGAATAAATGTTTAAATATGAAAAACGTAGGGTGGGTCAAACCTCCCTTAACAACCATTTTGGAAAAAAATTTAAAAAACACACTAAAATCACAAGTTTAAGTAATAAGCAACTTCATAGTCTTTTAGCATGCTAATTTAAGTATACAAACAATAAAACGTAATTCTATATATGTTGCTGGCAAATGGCAGAGCAGAGATGAACTTGGAACATTAAAAAAATCTTTTTGGGCTGAAAACACTATATTTTGTGATTATTCCCAGATTCTATTTGCAAATGACTAACAAACAGAAATAATATATTATTCTACTTGATAGTGTTCTGCCATATGCTGCTCATCAGTTGAATAAATGTTTAAATAGGAAAAAAGTAGGGTGGGTCAAACCTCCCCTATGGTCAAACCTCCCTAGTTTCCCCTATATAAATTTTTAAGTTGTCTTTCGTTTTCTTCCTTATATATTTAAAAGGTGTATACAAAAATTAACTATAATTTCATCAATATGATTTTAGAAAAAAAGTTTGGCAGCTAAAAAAATCTTACCTCGGTGTTTTTAAAGAAAGATCTGAAGTTTAAACAATCAACAACCATGATATAATCACTTCATTTCGTCTTTCATCTATGTCAATGACGTTCCTAATGTTGTATATATCCTGACATTTTCTTCTTCAGTTCACATGTACGTGTGCGCGAAGGACTTTACTGTACGTTTTATTTCTGGAAAGTTGTTCAATTGATTATGACTAAAAATAATTTAACCACAATCTTACTGACTGGCGGAACCTGGTACAAAACAGAAACTGGTATTTGTTCATATTTGATGGTATACAAAAGTAAAGACTGAGCAGAATAATGGGAGGCAAACACTTCAGAAATTCAATCCTAGTCATTGTTAACATGTAATCGACAAAAGGATCTGATTATCATCTAAGTTATCCAATTGTTGATACAAAATTTTCACTTCAGTTACTAACTGATAATAACCAAATATAACTGTTAAAATTTTTTTATGTACAGACGTGAAGACTGGACAGCATAATAAGAGGCAAAAGTTGAAAGCTTGCTTTTGTTATGCCATTTTTTCCGGATTGAGAATTGTAATTCTAAATGTTTTACCATTTCCGTGTTTCTGCCAATAGTGGAAACATTCTAACTCTACCTTTTATGGTGGGAGAGAGACTAAATCATTAAGAATTACAGACGATTACACACTGATTACGAGTTGAATGGCAAATGGAACAACAAACTGTTGACGCAAAAAAAACTGATAACTATGCAGCATATTAGGTGGAAATGCGCTGAATTCTTAATTTTAAATATTAAAGTATATCTTCATGTGTATATCATTGCTTTTGTGCAGTTGTATGAGTTTTGATGCATATTTTACATTAAGTCAGATACAGTAGAATTTTCTTTCAAACCTTTTTTGTCTAAACATATAACCTTTTATGTTCCAATACAAGGTTTAGCAATTTTAAAATTTTGTTGGTGTTTATTTTTCGTAGTAAGATAATGTTATATTTACAGTCATTAAAAACTACGAAATGCCATCGTTTCTACTTCATGTGTATCTATAATCGTTTTCACAATTACAGCTGCTGCCGTACTATATGATCACAACACTAAGTCAATACCCAGGTTTAACGGGGATTTTCATTTGTAGCATCTTTAGTGGATCTCTCAGCACCATCTCGTCTGCGATAAATTCGCTAACGGCCGTCACGACAGAAGATTTTGTACAGCCCTACCTGCGGTCTAGAAATGCCTCTCAACAAACTGCAATTTTTATTGCGAAAATCATCAGTAAGTGACTCAATTCATGGTATTATAGTCATAATAGTTTAACTACATAAAATACACATTGATAGAAATTTGAACATAACAATATAAATTGATACAAATGAAATACAACTGTCTAATGTGGATCTAACATAAAATGTACATGTAGATGAAAACGGAGACGATACAAATGATATTGTGCAGTGAAGTATTCAACTTATATTATTCGCAAAACCGATGAGAGCACAAATACAAAACGCCAAAACGAAACGAAGCCAAACTCTTACGAAAGGTTTCTCAGTGCATGGAATAGCAGGGGCCAGGGACTCTGAAACACGATCATGAACACAATAACTGGACTTCGGAACAGAAGAACCGAAGAATCCAAACTGATCGAATCATTCGGACTGTCACCAAGGTCACTCGGATCTATACGAACGCACATGATATCGCTTAAGTCACCTTGAGAAATCCTTCTTGCGCGCTTCAAAATAACACTCTATTGTAAACTCTCGTTCTCCGCAAATGTTTATCACTCCTTCAGAAGGACTGCTGCTCTCCAGAATCTCTCTGATCTGGTCTCACTTTTTCTGCAATGCCTTTCTTTTCACACCCTTCGCTGAATCTACAAGTAGCTTCTAGAATCTCCTGTTTTCATACTATTCTCAGTGTTTCCCCGCAGTAAATCTGTGACAATTTCTTTACTTTCTCCCGGGACATCTGGATCCTCGCTACCATGTAGTATGTACTACCGAATTTCATCGGCAAGCCCCAAACTTCCCTACTCGCAAGGGAAACAGCAATGCAGAAAAACAAACTAAGAACTTTTGTAACAATATAGGTGAAAGTCGCTTCCATCGAGGTGCGGCCTGTAGAGAACGTGGTCGGTGATATCCCAGAGAAACTGCTTCAACAACTTAGCGCTCTTCTAAACTAGATGAGGTCGCGCGTTCTCGTGAAGATAGTTGACGTCCTCAGGGACAGTTCTGTCCGTTTCCTTCTGATTACTTCACACAATCTTGTCTAAGTCCCTCAAAATGGATTAATGGTTATACTGTGTGGTTTCGTTTTAAAATTTCCGCGATATGATATTCGTGTTGTCCCTGAATGCTATGACTGTAATGTGATCGTTATCCATCGGGTTTATAATCTAAAGCTAGTAACTTCTTTCCACTTTCCCATTTATTGAAACACACATTAATAATTTTGTTACATACATAGCACTGAAACATTTACAAAAGAAATTAACAGTTCAAACCGATGCAACTCTGATTCTCTGTGAGGATATCCACTACATCAGACCTTCTGACTCGAAGGTCTCTCTCCGAATGTCCCCTCCTTGGCGTTTTCCTGTAGAGGGCGCTAGATACTCCATTATCTTAGGATTTGTGTTTTCACTCCATTGACGACCTGGTGAAATCGATCCATGCTTCTTCTCCCGTGACAATGCGCTAAGAAAAACTATTCCTTTCCGCGTGTTTATCCTTGTATTGGTTGTACAGATTTCTTTGAAATGCAGTATATCCTAGTGCAGCATATCCTGAAAAATATCATGTGCGATTTCGAATGAAAATCCCAGTTCTACCACCCCTTGCATTAAAGTTATCCTCCTTTTGCCCTGAAACTTCTTTACTTGAGCTTTGTTATATGTCTAATTTAGTAAAACCACGTGATGAAAATTTTCCTACGTGTCACAAGCTTTCGACACCATTCTGCGGCATACTGACGAAATGGTATAGTTTCTTATAAGCCTTTAACAGCTGCTAATGAATTTCAGCAGTAGTTACGAATTTTTCGCTCACAGAAAATGAATAACTGAGCGTGTTTCATTCCAAGATTAATATTTTAAACGAGTAACCATTTATATTAACCTAAAACAAGCGATGTACGCAGCAGATTGCTAACACTGCGTGGTTGCCGACGTAATGCATTGCGTTGAATTTACTGCATTTTTCTAATTTATCTATAGAAGACCCACGAATATCGACTTTGTAACCATGGTTGTTGATCACTTCTCGTAACAACAGAAAGTTATAATTAAGTAAATTCTATCTTTAAAAATTTTTTGAGTGTAAATTTTCAAAACATTTTAATGTATATAAAAAATGCATGTGCATTTATCAAACAAGTGTGCTTAATTCTGTAAACCATATGTAAAACTGTGAGTTGTAAGACCAAAACATTTTTATTCGAACATGCTCGTCATTTTTAAAATCGTAGGCATATTATGCGAATAAAATAACAAAGTTTTTAATGTAATAGTTTACTTTTGTCGATTGGTATTAAAGCATATAAATGTAATGGTTTTATATAACTTGAAATCTTTTATAGCATGCATACAACAGACTGATTATGATCAAATAATCAATACATTTTATGAACACCAAATTACTTATTATTTTTAAAGTGTTTTCTATAGGAAAGTGCTTTAACTCCATTCGTATTATTAATTTCTTAACATTAAAAAGTCTATATTTACAAAAAAAATGTTGTTATATTGAATAAAAATTTTATGTAACACTTTTATTATTACTTTACAATTCAGCTCTGTTTTGCGGCGTTCTTTGTGTTGTACTGGCATTTATCGTATCGGCTTTTGGTAATGTTCTCCAAGCATGCTATACAGTCGCTGGTATGTTCTCTTGTCCTATTCTGGGAGCTTTCCTATTAGGAATGTTGACCCAGAGATCCAACGAAAAGGTGAGATATACAAACAGCTGAAATTTATTTCATCGAAAAATAAAGCAATTCTATAGTTTCAGATATTCAGTACAGAAAAGACATGCAGAAAGGAAAATGCAGTCATAGTACCAATATAATTATTAATATACATATACGAGTAGCTTATATTTAGCTATCAGCTTAGTTTCAACTTTGATTGAACGAATTATTTCGTCTATATGGTATTACCAACAATGAAATAATAAAAGATTTTCTGATGTAAGCATGCATAGGGCTGGTTTACCACAGGGCAAACGGGGCATGCTCCCGGACACGAGTATCCAAAAGCTGCCCGATACGAATACTCTTGGCCGCTCTTGGCGAAAACACGCATTTGAAACGCCAATATTGTGCGGTGACCAAAGTGGAGCAACCCTCGTAGCTCTTTCGATGTTGCCGATGCATATAAAAGATTCACACAGTACAGAGTCCAGTTTAGATTATGAAAATAATGTACAAATTTGTCAGATTATCAAATCAGAAAAATTTATTTAAAAAGGAACGAACGCAATGGTCTATAAAAATATTTTTTTTTTCTAATGACAATTCATGTTATCAAAATTTAAAGTCGAAATAATGTCTTTAACATTAATGCAGAAGTACTTTTTTCGTGTTATAAATTTCCTATAATAGTATGTTTATCATTTATAATATTTTTCATTTGTTTGAAATTATCCGACATTTAAATCAATTCTTATTTTGGTGAGTGAAGCACATGATCCATATACCAAGAAAGTCAACGTATCGCCCTTCTTCGGCGAGGTTTGGCGAGAAGTATCCGTATCGGGCAGCTTCTGGAAACTTGCCTCTCGGGCCCCTGTTTCAAAGGGGCCCCCCAAATGCACTTTATAGTAAACTTCATATGCACTTGCAAATAAATACCATTAGCCCCCGTACACCCCTATGTTAAATTTGTTTATTTTTGTTCATGTCATTTCATTTTTATAGGTCAGGGGGCTCGGGAAATGCTTTTGCCCCGGGCCAGCATTTCCGTAGATCAGCCCCTGAAGCATTTAGAATCGTCATAAAGCGTTAGGTGGATAAAAAACGAAGGTATTCATTAAATTTCGTCAATGAGAACTATCATGAAGATAGAAAGTGGTGCCATTCAGTAGTTAACTAGCCTCATAGATCCATTTTGTTTTTTTATAAGTATACGTAGTCTTTTTAAAAGTGTTTTAATCATCTCCCACAAAAACTAAAAAAATTTTATTTCACTATATAATTTATCAAAATTTAAATTGCAGTCTATAAAGAAAAAGGCAGTTATTTATAACAAAGACATTTACCTTTTTTTAGAAAAATTTTGAAAAATCTCTCTAGTTCTTTATTGAACATTAATTCTTTAGTGATGCTGTTGTAAGAAAAGAACATCTAAACAACACATAATTTGATAAACTTACAGAGCCATCTGAAAGAATGTTTTAAAATATCACTACTAAGCCAAACGTACTCGTATGTCCAACTACTTTCAGTTTAAACTAAATTTCTGATGACTCAGGTATGATTAATTGGAAAGAATCTACTATTTGAACATATCATGTATGTGATTAAGAAAACTAGCAAGATAAGGACAGGACTAACATCTTCCTCAAGAGCGGTATATGGGGCTCCAGAGTGTCATATTTGAGTGGGTATTCAAGATGACTGCATTTGCAAATGGAACATCGTAGCAGAACTGCTGGTCAAACACCAATGTGCACTTGCTCAAATGAAAGGATTGCATTGTTAACTATCACCAAAGCTTACAACATTTCCAATCTAGCCTCTCAAATATATACGGACATCATTCCAATTCACTTGAACGGTCTCTCAGTGTAGGAAACTACAACTGATAAATATCGTTACGTGGTACACCTCATGGACGAGCTACATCACAATGTAAAATCAAGTCGTTTTCTGGAAAAAACACTCTTATTAAATAGAATAAAATAATTTTAAGATATGTTAACTATGTACATTTCAGATTTACATAGATTATATATTTATATTTAAAGATTTATTAATCTATTTATAATTTTGGTTTAGAGTAATTAATAGTAATATCAACTACCAAAACTAACTGAAATTTTCAAAAATGTAGCTTTAGTTATTTTCTATTAGATATACATCGTTGACGGAGCTACTATGAAAATACATACTTTCAAAATCGAAGGTTCAATGGATCTTCATGGACCTAAGAATCGTCTTCCCAGCCACGAAAGCAGCAGTATAATACATCTAATGGATGAAATGCATGAAAATAGATAATAGTAACAATAGCGGAATTCTGCACAAAATTCCCTGGGGTCCCTTAACTCGAATCCTACATCGATACAATAAGCTCAACTCTGTGCGGTATCAAGCCCACAGCACAGCCCACTCAGCCTCAAATCGTTACATCCACCACACTCAGGGGGTTGCATTAACCGTCTGAGGGTCTTATCCTCTTGACTACGGACACAAAAGCATAAGATTCTCAAACCGCTATTTGACCTCAAAGGATATATATAAAATACACAGAACCCTTATTAGAGATGTATCCGTTCGTTCAGGAGAGGGCGATATGCTCTCTTACAATTATAACAATTATCCGGAATGTGAAACCACAATCCCAGATCATGGTTCTTGCTCCCTTAAGTACATTGGGTTAGCTACAGACAGAGTAGCTCGGTTCCATGGGTACCTCCTTGGAGATATAAAAGTTTTGAGACTCACTTTCGATAACACTCGCGAGTGCAACCCAGGATATCAAGCTTTTCGGCGTTAACCAGGTTTCGACTTCTCCAACTCCACCAAGACATCAAGAATTCTTAGCCTCTAGAGATAAACGCTCGTTGGTCAATGCATGGAAAACAACGGCAGTCTAAGAGCAGCTTTACTCAACGTTTTTTCGGTGCACGTTACAAGAAGTGCACACTTCGAAAGGCTTGTGATGAACAGTAAAAGCATCTGATGTTCCACAGAGCACAGTGAACGATATCCGCATTACCAAACTTCGTATAATTCTTGGTGCACCAATGTAAGTTAATGGCTACGTGAAATTTCCACCGTTGCAGTTGAAGCTTAAGGGTATGTCTAATATTTTTATTGACACCAGCAATACAAGAAAAGATTTTTGACGCTATAATCTGCATGTGTAAGCTAAAATTGCGGTATACCACGCATTGCACGAAAATTAGTGCATGTTTATCCCACATAGAAAATGAAATATATTTTACTTAAACTATTATCTTCGACATCTGGAGTCCGCTCAAAGGTTTATAAGGATAGATAAATACAACAAATCACAAATTCGGTCTTTCGCGTTTGTTGTTCACGAGAAAACAAATCACAAATTCGTAAGAACAATGTACTCGGCCAACATGTTTTATCACATAATACATACGTATAATGCGTATAAAATACATATTTGCACAACCTATGGCATGCATTTATGTATTCAGCAAATCGATAAATGCAGAATGGTAACAATCATATAATTTTACGATATTTCTGTTTTTCAGGGAGTGATTATTGATTTCATAGCATCTATCGCCTTTACAGCATGGATTGGATTAGGTTCATCGCTAATGGGTCCTCCACTTACAACATTGCCGGTCTCTAGGGACGGATGTGAAATCTCGAATTCAAGCTCCTTTGATATCGCACTATCTTCTGAAACAAACACCTTTAACACCTTATCCACTTCTGCTTCATTCAACGAATCTTCCACTAATTTGCAAACGCAAAATAAGTAAGTCGTTAAGATTTTAATGCAATCTAAGTGGTTTTAACGACAATTGTTTTGAAAGCAGCACCAATATTCATGTAAATCTGTCAAATAAATCAGGCAATGTCTGTCAAATAAATTAGGACAAGATGCATAAAAAAGACACTAAACATTTTTTTTAACAAAATCGTCATTCCTTCAAATGCTTTCAGAGTCAGTAATTGCAACTGTAGTTTCTTAAATTTTAAGCTCATGGAAGTACATTCAAGTTTGTGGAATTACTATCAGCTTGCATAATGCCACTTTACAAAGAAGTCATTTATTTATATCATACTTAAAACCAACTTTCAACAATTAGCGCAAGAAGAAACATAATTTCTCAAAATATGTTACTTTTCACCTAGTCATGGCATTTTTTTCTCCTATTTTGAAGGCAGCGAAGGAGTTATCTTCTTTAGTATTCGTCAAAAAATCTTTCTTTCATATTCAGGAGATACAATTTAGAACAATTTTACTTTTCCAACTGCTCAGTGGTCCCTTCTAACGGTCACGTAATAATTACCAGATAGTATATACTTTAACAGTATGACTACCTCTTTGAAATTATGACTTGAGCAGTTCTAGTCAGAAAAACAAGAGCGACAAACAAAGAATCTACAATTGTTGACTGAAAACGGCAGCTCCTGTGTTAACTAAAAATTAATATTACGTAACCCACGCAATTTTTGGAGTCAAATTATATTTTAATATTCATATA
>Ga0115856_100611_pt1 | contig 13111 bp, 7 predicted proteins | sample InSIn4gowninarea_FD_83870 | JGI IMG/M metagenome (GOLD analysis project Ga0115856, IMG submission 83870)
TCTCTACGGGCGCTAATAAATGAAGCAGCCTTCTGAGCAGGTTTCTGGAGGACCGAAGGTACAAACTTGCTGGAACCCGCCTTGGAAGCCATCTTCTCCGTAAAACCGTTTACCGGAATTTTGGCAAAGACTTGAGCGTGTGTAAATGATATGGCATCACGTGCGGCGAATGCTTCCGTTGATTGGATAGATAAGGGGGTTCAGCGCAGGTTGTTGAATGACTCTGCTCGGAACCCGAAGCCTGTCTCTGAGCGCCAAGCTGAGCGCTTGCTGGCAAAGGACTTCCAAGACGCTGTTATGGGTAATTCGAAGAGTAATTTCAAGTCCTTGGCTAGCGGTTATAAAGCTCGGCGAGATGGTGCAAATACGCAATCTACCGGTGTATCAGAGCAAACTTCTGGTACTGCTGAATCTGATGCGGGAGCGAGTGAATGATCGATGTTAAAAATAATATTTATTATTTTCTCCGGAATTATTTCTGTGCTAACCGTTATCTCTGTTGTCTACATCGTTATTAGGTATGAGATTAATCGACGCCAAGATAAGAAAAAAGAAGCACAGGGAATTTACATTAAGCGAGTAACTCGCGCTGAGACGTTACTCTGTCTATTCATTCCGGTGTTCCCTTGTCTTTCTGTTATAGCGAATATTCAAAGTGAAAATGTGAATATCTGGTTGAATGTAGCAATTACTATTTTTTTATTTTTCTGCTATCTTTATGCCCGCTATGTTTTTGTCGCTTACGTGAAGTTCTCCCCCGAGGGTATTGAGCAGCGCGTCTGGTCAGCCAACCCGACCCGCTATCCCATTAATGCGATAGACAGCGTCGTGTATTACGAAACGCTGAATGTTGAAGACCAGGATACGGTGGGGTTTTACACCCGATCAGGTGAGCAGATTGCTGCTTTTGGTCCCCTGACTCACAAGAATTACCGGCTCATGGCGATCGTACGGTTCAGGATTGAGCAAGAACGTTGGCCTGACATGAATAATCCCACTGATGTAGCTCAGGTAGATAAGCTGGACAATGGCTATATGACCATTCCTTATTTCAGGGGCCGGGAGAAGGTCACTGGCCTCGCTGACGTCGATATGTAGCACCGCATAGAGAAAGCCCCCGCGGCCGAGAGTTCACCCTCTCAGCCGCGGGGGCTTTCTGCATACCAGCGGTGGCTCACCTGAGCGCCACCACCACCCGTCGGTGAATGGTCGCCTGGTCTTGACCCGGGCCTTACGCCTAGTTAACTTTCTGGTCGATTAGCCCATAGAGCGCATCATGTTGCTCTATATTTCCGCCTATCAGAGCTTTTTATCTGCATAGAGTATTCTTGGGGAAGGTACGCCACCTTCGGGTGGCGCGCTTCCGGATATTCACCAACCACACGAAACGAGAACCCACCATGCGCACTTTCCTCACTGTCTTCTGGGGTGTTGATGCGTTTGGCGCGCTGGTGCGTGTTGAGTACTTTGATAGCGCCCAGCCTGAGAATGCTTGGGTGAAGGTGCTGGTCACTGATGAGGGTGCCCGCGTTCGCGCAGTATGCGTCTACAGTGTGCAGGATGAGGCGAAGGCCGACTCCCAGTCGGCTGAGTTTGCCTCTGCTGTTGAGGATGCTCAGGCGTGGCTTCCGCAGTGCCCGGAATCCGTGGAAGTTGAGGGCGTCACTCTGGTGCCGGTCTCGACGAGCGTGTTCTCCTATGACGGTAATGATTCGCGTCTTTTGCAGGTTTCTTCGGATGGTTCTGGCTCGTCGCTGAACTATGGCGCGGCTGGGTTCGTGAACTCTGTGGCGTCGTGGGGCTCTGCTGAGGATTCGGCAGTGTCCTTCTCCCTGCTGTGTGCTTCTACTGATGGTCGTGTTCTTGCTGCCGGTGGTGCGCCTGCTGGTGTACCTGAGTTTGGTGTACCCTCAACCGGTGCTGGTGCCGCTACTGGTTCTGTGGCTGGTTTTGATGCTTCGGTGATGCACCCGCTGGTGTGGGATGAGAATTCTTTTGTTCCGCGTGTGCTGGGTGTGGCTGGCTCGTCGATGCCTTCTGTGGGTTCGCTGGTTCCTGGTGCTGGTTCTGGTGCTGGTCTGTTGGATCCGTATGGTTGGGCTTCTTTGGGTGTTGCTGCACCTGCTGTGCCTTCTGCTCAGGGTGCTCCTGCTGGTGGTGTGCCTGTGTTGCCGGATTCGCTGGTTGGTGTTTCTGCGGCTTCGGGTGTGGTGCTGGGTTCTACTGGTTTTGAGGTGTTGGGTGCCCGCGTGGTGGATTCGCGTGTGGCTCGTTTTACTGCGCCTGATCCTTTGGCGGCTCCTGTGGGTGCTGGTTGGGGTGCTGATCCGTTCTCGTTGGTGGGTGGTAACCCGGTTTCGTTGGTGGATCCGTGGGGTTTGTCGCCGGTATCGGTGGAGGAGTTCGAGAAACAGAAGGCTGTTGCCGCCTCTGTAAGGAATGTCTTGGAGTACGTGGCTGGCGGTGCGATGGTTATTGCTGGTGCTGTGATTGGTGCTGTTGGTGCTGGTACTGGCCCTCTTGGTGGTGCTGTCCTTGGTGGTCTTTCCGGTGCGCTTATGGGTGCTGGTATGTCGGTGCTCGAGCAGAAAGTTAAGGGTGAACGAGTAGATTGGTCCAAGGCAGGTCAAGAAGCCGTGAAGGGAGGTATTACCGGTGCTGTGACTGGTGCTCTTACTGGTGGTTTGGGTAATTTGAAAAAAATAGCTGATGCTGCATCAAAGATGACTAAGATAGAGAAGGCAGCTGAAGCTGCTAAGGCTACTAGGCTTGCCCAAAAAGCGGCGGAAGCGGGTGCTCTTGCATCGAAATGGCATAAGGTAAAGACTGCTATAACACCGTATGCACATGAGTTTGGGATGGGGTTGAAAGAATCGAGGGTACTTGAAGATATTGTGAAGGATACTGTCTCTGGTGGCATTAATAGTGCAGTATCGTATTATATGGATGATAACGTGAAAAATAAGAGCGTTATGGGTGGTGTCGAAATGTTTTTCTCAGGTGCAGGTGGTTCAATGGCTAGCGCAGGTGCATCTGGCATGATGAAGCGCAAAATGGGTGTCACTGGGTATGCAGGTGACTTGAAACGCATGGGTATTCGAGGCCGTGCAACGGATGTGGCTGCAACTACTTTTGCTGATACTGCTGGTGGAATCTTTAAGAGTGGCGTTCAATATTCTACGGAAACTCATATGAAGGGTGAAGAATATAAGATAGATAAATTGATTGGAAAAATTGCCGATAATATGAGAAAGGATGCTGTAAAATCCGCCGTGAAATCGTCTGTAAAGATGGATGCAGATGTAGCTCAAAAATATCGTGATAGGGGTCAATGGTATGCTTTTCGGGCTGCCGAAATAGCCAATAATCCAGTCGGTGCTGCTGAGCGAGGGCTAGATAACATAGCGCAACGAATGGCAGGACCTATGTTTAACCGACTGATAGACCGTAACTAACTAGTAGAAGTAATTATGAGAGGGCATTGGATGAGTATAATCTATTATTATTATATAGGTGCGTAAGAATGTGCAAAAAATATCCGAATACCTGGAAGCAGGAATATCGATTTGCAATAATTCTTGGTATTGCGCTCATAGTATTTTATTCATGTCTTCAATTTTATCTCCATGATGATAGTCATGGGTCCTATTCTATCTGTACTGTAGAGTCTGCCTACACTAAAGAACGGGGTGGAATGCTTGGAAACATGAATGATGTTGCACTCATTGGTGTTTTTGAAACAAAAGAATGTGGTGTTATTGAAATGTATGCCGTACCGGAGGGTAAAAATATTCCGGAATATGTTTCTGAAGTTAAGGCAGGGAAGAAGTATAAGATGTATAAATCATTAAGTACAAGGAATGATGATAGAGATTTTAATACTGTTCGCCTTGAAGAAATTAAAGAATAGTATATATTAAGTCGAATAGTAGGATGGAAAAGCCCTTGGGCTGAGAGATGATCTCTCAGCCCAGGGGCTTTCTGTGTACCAGCGGCTACTCACCTGAGCACCATCGTTAGCGGGTGATAATTGCGAAGTCGCTGCTGGACAGGTTCGTAAAATTACCAATCTGCGCGTTCAGGCGGCACTTAGACGTCACCGACAGAGCCGTCACCACCCGCTGATCCTCAGACACCAACACATGCCCCGAACAACCATCCGAAAAACTAATCAACTGAGCATCCGGAGAAATCGCCTGAACCAGCGTCGAAAACTCACCCGTACGCGGCAAAACCATCAACGGATTCAACTCATCCGCACCACTGGGCCACACCGGAACCACCGTCACCGGCAAAACACTCTGATTCACCACACGAGAAGGAACCCGCAACTCAATCGAACGCAAACGCTGAATCGGGTACGCCGTCGAACGAACCTCCCGATCAGAAATAGCCTTCGACGTCTCAGAATCAATACGGTTCACCCACTCCTCAAAAGCACGCGAATCCTTAAACTCCGCAGACACATTCGCCCGAACCTGCACCACACCATTAGCCGGGATACTCACCCCAGACAGATTCCACGAACACGGAACATCCACCGCAGTCACACTCGACTGATTCTTCGACACCCCAGAAGACGCCTGACCCGCATCCCACGTCACCGAAGCACACGAACCACCCTCAACACCGGGAAGCACCTGCAAAATATCGCCCCGAAGAGCCGACTTCTGCGAAGAAAACTCAAACGTCAGGCGGGCACTCTTATCCCGCGGGTTATACGTACCCTCAATACGGGTACCCAAACCACTCGGCAAAGACGCCGAACTACGGCTCGAAGCAGACCACGACTCAGCCGTCTTAGACGCACCCTTACCGCCGCTCAAACCCACAAAAGCGAGCATACCCACAAGGATTAGAGAACCCAGGATAGCGCCCCATACCAGCGGGCGGCGCAACGGCGAACGGGCAGGCTCCTCATCCTCAACAACCTCATCAGGAACATATACCGGCTGCTCCACCACAAAAGGAGCCCGGATAACCGTCTCATTCTGCGCCTGACCCAGCGACGGCATGCCCGCACCATACAGCTCCGTAACATTCTGCCCAGGCGCCGCAGAAACAGCAGGCTCAGCACCGTGAACCACCGTAGGCGTGTACCCCACAGCACCCGAAGACACCTCAACCCAGCGAGGAAGCACCGTATCAGCCGCGAAACCCTCAGCCAAAAGACGCAACTTAGCGGCAGCCTCAGCCGCACCAGGACGCTGAACCGGGTTCTCCGCCAACATCCCGTGAAGCACCTCAGCCACCTCAGCCGGAATCTGCGGCGACACCTGCACCGCACCACCACGCGCCGGAAGAGGACGCGCCGCCACCAACAACTCATGAAGAGTCACAGCGCACGCATAAACATCAACCGCCGGAGTAGCCACACCATGCGCAGAACGCTCCGGAGCCATATACCCCGGAGTACCAGAAAACGAACGAGAAGCCCCCGAACCCGCAGAGCCAGTAAAAGAAGCAATACCGAAATCAGCCACACGAACCTGCTGATCCAGAGACTCCCCCAAAACACCGCTCAGCAGAACATTCTCCGGCTTAATATCCAGATGCATCACGCCCTGACGGTGAGCAAACTCCACCGCATTCAGAACCTGCACCATCAGACTCAACGCCAAACGAACCGGCAACGGACCCTCAGAATCCAGCTTCTGACGCAACGAACCGCCATGCTGAAACTCCATCACCAGAGCCAGCACGCCACCCTCAACCACCATGTCCGTCAACGGCACAATATGAGGATGCGACAACGCCAACAACACCGAACGCTCACGCACAAAAGACTCAAGAACCACAGGGTTCTCCGCAAGCTCCGGACGCAAAACCTTCGCCGCATACAGAGCCCACGAGCCGCTCATCGTAGCGGCCCACACCTCACCGACCGCACCAGAACCCACCCGGCGCAGCAAACGATACGAAGAGCCAAGGGGAGCGCCCGCAACCAAGCCCCCAGCAGGCTGACCAGCAGCCTGCTGGGCAGGATGAGCATCACGGCGCTCCGAGCCGGAGTACTGCGGCGAACCAGCAGGTACAGTCACGGGCTAACTCCTTAACATCAACTTCACAACAAGCAGGAAGACTCCCCAGACGGGGTGACCCCTACAGCAAAATAGCCGGTAAAGTTACACCATACCTCACCACACGCCAGACAGGTCCTACAGTCCGCCACGGTGCTGAGAATCCTCAGGGCTCATCAGCTGCACCAGAACCGGCGACCCGGCAAGGAACGCGTAGCCACGACCAACGCTCAGTTGAACCGGGGCGCGCCTCGGAATAGAACCGAACATGTCCATATCCGTATCAACATTCGGCTGAACCACAGCACCAGTGCGGAACTTGCGAATAGCCTTCGTCCAATGGCTATACAAAGGACGCAAATCAGTCGGCTTACCCGTAGCAATAATGTGAACGTCCGGGAAGTCACCCTTCACAATCGCATCAAAAACGTTCATCGGGTCATCCACGCGGTCACCATCATCAATCAGCAACAGCACCGGGCCCGCGGCATCCTGCAAAGCCGCCTGCACCTGAGCAGAAGCATTCTTGCTCTCAAACACCCGGTCAAAAACGCCCTCCGGCGCATTCACCAGACCGGAACGCTGGTCAAAGACAGCCCAAACCTCCGGAACCTCAGCGGCATCCATACGTGCGTTCTCCGCTGCGATAGCGTCACCAGACGCCAACGCGGCAGACACCGCCTGCTCCGCCGCAGCCTTCGCCCGAGAAACCAGACGAGCAAACGCAACCAGCAGAGAAGACTTACCCGAACGCGGATTACCCGCAACCATGGCGTGCTCACCCTCATACAGCTCGAAAGCGCACGCCTCCAACGTAGCCTCCGCAATACCCACAGGGATACGCCACAGGCTCGGAGAAAACTCGGCGGCAGGCATGCTCTCCCACGAAACCCACGTCGGCAGCTGACCAATCACATCACGCTTAGCAGGAGCCTGCGGGAAGCGCTCACGAACCATAGAGACAGCCTCCTCCACGCCAACAGCGGGAGTAGCCACCTGCATCTGACGCAGACGCTTCGGGTCAACACAACGGCCGGGAACCGCAGCCGGAACATTCGTGCCGCGAATACCATGCGAGGAATAATCGTGGACATCGCTCAGCTGGAAGAACCACGTCTGCAAAGAAGCATCAAGAATCTGCGACGGGATATTCTTCGCGCGGCTCGTCGACACCACGCAGTGAATACCAACAGCAGGACCATCCGCATACACGCGGTAGAAATTCGCCAACAAATCCATACTCACAGCATCAGAGAACTCATCACGCAGCGTCGCAAAACCATCCAAAACAATGAAAAGAGGCTTACGGCGTGACGCATCAGCACGGCGAGCATCAAGCTCCGACTTCACAAAACGCAAGAAGCGAGCCTGACGTTCCCTAGCGCCCTGACCGGTACCCACAGCAGAAACAACATGCGGCAAAGAACCCAACGGCAACAAACCATCAGCGCCCATATCCACCAGAACAATATCGATGTCCTCCGGCGAATAATGCTGAGCCAAACCCAGCACCACCGACTGAATCGTCGTGGTCGTACCACTACCGGCAACACCCACCAACAGCAGGTTGCTCATCTCAATATTCCAGCCCATAGGCACCTGACGCTGCAGCTCAGGCTCATCACCCAAAGTACACATCAGAACACCGTCCCGGACACCACCCACAGTGGGAAGATCCGGGTCGGGGAAGCCGCGAACACCAAAATCAGCCAAATCAACATACGAACCCAACGGCTCAGGCCACACCTTACGAGGAGCAACCGCACCACGAGCCGCATGAGCCGCCACAACAGCATCAATCAGCAGATCCAGGTCATTCGCATCACTCGACGACACCTTCGGGCGTGCACGCTCCGAACGAGGAATACCGATACTATCGGTGGCACGAACCTCCAGAGAAGTCACCACCTCAGTGCCACTCTGACCCGTCACCAGGGCAGTCTGCACCGGCGAAATATCATTCTGGCCCAGCTTCACATAGGCGCGACCCATCTGCGAACGCGAAATCTCCGAAGCATCCGGAACACCAATCACGTTCGAAGAATCCTCACGGCTCTGCACACGCAACGCCACACGCAAGTTCGTATTCGCCAGAATATCGTCATTCACCACGCCAGCAGGACGCTGAGTCGCCAAAATCATGTGCACACCCAGGGTACGACCCACCGCACCAATACTCACCAGCGACGACAGGACATCAGGGAAGTCCTTCGCCAGCATCGCAAACTCGTCAATCACCAGCAGCAAGCGAGGCATCGGCTCCGGAGGGTTCGTCGCCAAATAATCCTTAATGTTATCCACACCCTCGCCAGCAGCCGCAAACAGGCGCTGACGACGATCCATCTCCGCCTCCAACGACTCAATAGCGCGGTGCGCCAACTGAGCATCCAAGTTGCTCAAAGTACCAATCGTATGCGGCAGACGCTCACACGTCTTAAACGCCGCACCACCCTTAAAGTCAACCAGAATAAAGTTCAAACGGCTCGGATCATGGTGCGCAGCCAAACCCGCCACCAACGAACGCAAAAACTCACTCTTACCCGAACCGGTAGTACCACCCACCAGACCGTGAGGACCATCCTTCACCAAGTCCAGCGTGAACGCGCCAGAATCGCCCACACCAATCTCGGTGCTGAAACCATTAGCTTGCGACCAAAACGCCTCAATATCCTCAGCACCCGGAGGGGTCGGCAAACCAACCAGCTCAGGCAGCTTTACCAGCTGAGGCAAACCGCCACCCAACAGCAAACGCTCAGGGTCCTCATGATGCGCCAAAGTACGCGCCACATGAAGAGCATCCTCAGCGTTCACGCCGGCGAGCACACCGTCAGTGACCGTGTAACGGCGGCGAGGCTCCGAATAGGTCATAGAAGCTTCCTCACCGATCTCCACGACAGAAGTACAAGACGCCGGAAGACGGTCAACGGAAGAAGCCAACACAATACCGGCAACACGGCGAGCGCCCGCAGCAGCAGTCTTATTCGCCATCAGACGCACTTCATCGCCGTACGCCAAAAGGTCGCGTGCCGGCGACTCACGGCCCTCAGTGAGGGTATCCGAATCAACGACCACGCACAGGCCGCGGGTCGGGAGGGACTCAATGTCATTGTAAAGAGAGCGCAGCATCTGGTCCGACTGCTCCTTACCAGAAGCAAACCAACGCATCTGCTGGTTCTGCGCCATGCGGATATGCGGAAGCCACGACGTCCACACCCAGTCCTGCGAACGCGCGGAATCAGCGCAGACCGCAATCGTCATATCTGCAGGACCCGTATGGGTCGCCGACTGCAGTACTAGGCTACGCGCCAGGGCGAGAGACTGCTCACGCGGACCCACGATGCCGATAGCGCCACCCTCACGCAGGTCAGCAATCAGCGGAGCATCCCACAGGGTATTGTGGTCAAGAAGATGCTGAACCTCAGGCTCAGGATTGCTCGGCTTCGTCAGCTCAGGAGCCCAATGAATATGCCCAGTACCCACATGGAAAGTCAACAGGTCAGGGCTGGTGCTCCGGCGACGCCACAGCGTCATTGCAGGAAGAAGCGCCCGCAGCTGAACGGCATCCGGTGCCGGGGCAAGGTCGTGAAGACGCTCAATTTCCTCACGGTTACTCAGAGCGATACGTTCCTTGAACTTCTCCATTTCCTGCTCAAAACGCACACGCTCCTTCACCTTATCCTTAGCGTGACGACGTTTCTGCTCCACCCACATGCCAATACTCAGAATGGGGCTGAGCATCGCGAAAAGGGCGTAACGAATCTCCTGCATAATGGCGACCATTGCCGCCGCCATGATAATCGGGCCCACCGCCATCGCAATATTGAACTTTGGCGGGTCAGAAACGTTCTTGCGGGTAGGCGCCTCCACCTTCTCCGGGGCGCTCAACGCACCCTGACGCGGCGGACGGTTAAACGGCGCAGTACCCGACGCGCTCACATTCGGGGCGCTACCGGGGCGAGGCGCAGCCTTCTCCTGAGGAGCAGGCTGCAGAGTCAGCACACAATCACCAACATGGATGGTGGTGCTCTCAGAAACAGTCAGACCCTCCTCGGGGATTTTCTGACCGTCCACAAAACTACCGTTCGTAGAACCCGGGTCAGTGATGCGCACCTTCTGAGTGTTTGTCGACTCATCATGAACCACCTGCAGGTGCAGATGCTCCCACGAGGCGCTCGCCGTGGGCAGCACAATGTCGGCGTACGGGGAACGACCCGCCACCAGAGGACGCGAAGAAGGGATAGGGTGCGGCAGGGTAACCGTCGAACCGCCGCTCAAGCAGACGCTCCAGCCCTGCACCAGGGAAGGGTAGGAGAGCGGTGCTCTAGAGATGCGCATACCCTCCATCGGCTTGACCTCCGCCAGGGTGGAGGATGCCGTCACCGGGCGGTTATCGCAGTACAGCGGCTCGTCGGCGGGCAGGGAGGGGCCACCGGTCGCCTGGATGAGATCAGCGATGGTCGTCTCAGGCTGCCAGGAGTCTAGTTCATAGCTCCCGTTATGCTCTTCAAGTTCAAGGAAAAAGCGCATAAGGTGTTCTCCAAAATAGATAAATCGTGAGCCCCGCTGGTGGACGGACTAGAAGTAATACCCGAAAGCCGGGGTGTGATGGGCTGGCTCTGTACAGTAGGCTCCGTGTGGAAAGGCTAGTCGCGAGATTCTGAGGTGAACGTGCGAAGCATCCACACCGGCGGATTCACCGCATCCGTCGAGGAAGACCCGCCCTGAATCATCGAAGCTTCCGCGGTCGGGTAAAGAAGACCCACCTGACCGCCAGCGGCGTAAGAAGACGAAAAATCCAACGGATACGCGACCGCAGAATCTTTAGCGTCCAGCCGGAGAGTTCCTAGCACCCGTCGAACTGCCTCAGGAGTGTATTCACGAACCTGGCTCGTGGCATACGCAAAAGCCAAGAGCGCGTTATGGGAGGGGGCATCCGCCCACGCTGCCGATTTCGAGAACGACTGTTCGCCTGACAAATCCTTAAGCGAAGAATCATTCTTCATACGCTCAACCGTTGAGACAAACGCCGAAGAAGCGCGACCGGCATCATCAGCACTCAACGCCGCAGCACGTGCCTGCACACGCCCCACAACGCGAATATTGTCAGTCAAGGAACCACCGTTCTCCAGAAGAAGACGCATAAAAGGCTCCGTCAAAGCTTCCTCACCCGCAATCACTGGAGAAGTAATACCCGCCCTCTGAAGAGAACGAAGAACCTTTGCCTGAGTCGACGCCGAACCCGTCAAAACCAGAACAGGAGAAGAGCCCGAAGACTTGTCCCCCAGAAGGCGCGTCAGCTCCTTGAGAATGTCTTTCATGCTGTCTTCATCAGCAGAAACCTGAACGCGATTCGTATAGGGAAGGTCCGGTGCAGAGCCCTCACCCGCATCCAGCAGGATGGTGCGCACACCATTAAGCTGTTGCGCAGAACCCGTGCTGGATGCACCGGCGAGCGAACGAATAGCAGTCGTATAGACCTGCTTCTCCTGCTCAGGGTCCAGAGCAAAACTCCATACCCCATCGCCAGCATCTACCCGGTCATACGCCTCAATCACCGCAACATTGCGTTCCTTAGCGGCAGCCGTAGCACCCCGAAGAGGCTCACCCCGAGAAGCAAGCACAATACCCAGAGCACCCTCAGAAGAGAGCTTCTCTACCGCCTCACGGGCACCCTGCTCCGTTCCCTTATCGTTCGCATAAAGAACCTTCACAGAAGACTTACCCAAAGCCAGACGGTACTGCGCAACACGAGCACCCTGAGCATTCAGACGCCACGCAGACCCCTCAGCATCATCACCAAAAGTAGTAACAACACCAATAACAGGCTCACGACCAGACGCAGGAAGAGAAATAGCCTGCTGAACCGTCACCGCAGACGCAGGGTTCGTACCCGTGCCAAGCGGCAAAGGCTGAGGAGTCACAGCGCGCACGCCATACCAGATCCCCACCACCGCAAGGCTAAACAGCACACACAGACTGACACACCACACCACGGTGCGCTGAGTGAGCCGCCTGCCCTCGCGGCGGTGAGGACCTGAATCAGAGCCCAAATGAGGGGAAAACCCCACGGCTAATCACCAATCTGGAAGGTGTACACCGTCTTCACCTCTGCACTGCCAGCATTCGACAGATGGAAGGTCGGCAACGAACGCAGACGCTGCAACGACGCCTTGAACTGCGCCTGACGCTTCTGCAGAGCAGCAATATCCTCAGAACGGAGGTTCGTGTAACCCTGAGCATTCTGCATCGCCAAAGCAAGCTGGTAATCAGCCGCACCAGCCTTCGCGCTATTGCTCTTGAGCGCGCCCAAGAGGCCAGCACCTTCAGCGTTGCTATCGCCCAAATCAAGCATGAGCTTCGACAGGTCGTTATTCAGCTGAACGGACGCACCAGCCAAATCTCGGGTAGCGTTCTCAGCGCGGGTACTCAGCGCCACCAGAGAACGCTCAGTCACCGAATCCAGAGACTGGCGCAGACCCTCAATACGATCATTCATATCCTTGTGCTGAACCTCGATGGATTCACCAGCCACCTGAACCACAGTATTCGCGGTATCAGTAATGCCAGCAATCGAAGCGGAGAACGCCTCCTTAGCAGCCGAAGCGCTAGAAGAACCATCGCTCGAAACCTTACGAATCTCCTCGCTAATCATGCTCGTCAGGCTCTCACGAGTCTCGTCGGCAGACTCCTTGAACGCTTCCTTAATAGCGGTGGAGAGGTCAGCCTGCATGTTCGTCATATCCTCCAGGTTCTTACCCAAAGCATTGACAGCATCCGAAGCCGAATGGATACGATCGCGCAGAGAAACCTTAGCCTCCTCAGTAGGCTCTTCCTTCTTCTCCGCGTCCTGGTTCTGCGCGTTTGCGGCATCGTTAAGGTCCTTGGCGTCGCGAGCCAGACCCTCCTTGGGGTCATCCATCGAAGTAGCGGCAAGAACCTCATCCCACGCAGCTACCGCGGCAGCAATACGCTGCTCCATCGGAGTACGTGCTGCCGGGGTGTTCGAAGTGTAGGTACGCTCGTTCGCGTTCTCCACCGTAATGACGCGAGTATTACCTTCCGTGGCAGTAGGCTCGGCGGAAGGCGCCTCA
>Ga0115856_100614_pt1 | contig 13089 bp, 9 predicted proteins | sample InSIn4gowninarea_FD_83870 | JGI IMG/M metagenome (GOLD analysis project Ga0115856, IMG submission 83870)
TTATGCTTGGTGAAGCAGCATTTGCAGCTCAGCAATATAACATTACGCAATTACAAGTGCATTTCGTATCAAATAGTACACAATGCGCAACAGTTGTGCTGGAGGATGAGGAAGGAAATATATATGAAGATGCAGCCACTGGTTCTGGTAGTATTGAAGCGATATACAATGCGATTCAAAGAATTTTAGGATTAGAATGTGAATTGGCAGATTATCGCATACAATCTATTACACAAGGTCAAGATGCACTTGCTCACGTTCATGTTGAATTAAAAGAAGGTAGTCACCAAATATCAGGTTTCGGAGTTGCGCAAGACGTATTGGAAGCGTCGGCGAGGGCTTATGTCCATGCAGCAGGGAAATTAAAATCTCTTATAGCGCTTGTGAAATAAATAATTGATAGGTGAGAGAAGCTTTCCTCACCTATCAAATTAAAGTTCTGAAAATTCAGTTAAAAGGAGTGTTAAAAATGGAAAAACGTATCGTTTGTTTAGCTGGTGATGGTGTCGGTCCAGAAGTAATGGAGAGTGCGAAGGAAGTATTGCATATGGTAGAAAGGCTATATGGACATCATTTTCATTTGCAAGATGAGTACTTTGGTGGTATTGCTATCGATTTAACTGGGCAACCATTACCACAGCGAACACTTGCCGCCTGTTTAGCGAGTGATGCGGTTTTACTTGGAGCAGTAGGTGGACCAAGGTGGGATAGTGCGAAAGAAAGGCCTGAGAAAGGATTATTAGCATTAAGAAAAGGACTCGGTGTATTTGCGAATGTTCGCCCTGTAACGGTAGAAAGTGCAACTGCACATTTATCACCATTAAAAAACGCTGATGAAATTGATTTCGTTGTCGTTCGTGAATTAACAGGCGGAATTTATTTTTCTTATCCGAAAGAGCGAACGGAAGAAGTGGCGACAGATACACTTACGTATCATCGCCATGAAATTGAACGTATCGTTTCGTATGCTTTTCAATTAGCAAATAAGCGGAAGAAAAAAGTAACATCTATTGATAAAGCGAATGTTTTAGAGTCTAGTAAATTATGGAGAACTGTGACAGAAGAAGTAGCACTTCGCTACCCAAATGTGGAAGTAGAACACATTTTAGTAGATGCAGCAGCTATGGAATTAATTCGGAATCCAGGAAGATTTGACGTTATTGTAACGGAAAATTTATTTGGTGATATTTTAAGTGATGAGGCTTCAGTATTAGCTGGATCATTAGGAATGCTTCCATCAGCAAGTCACGCTGAAAAGGGACCTTCATTATATGAGCCTATTCACGGATCAGCACCGGATATTGCGGGGAAAAATAAGGCGAATCCAATTGCGATGATGCGTTCTGTTGCAATGATGCTTGGGCAATCGTTCGGATTAACGAGAGAAGGATATGCAATTGAAGAAGCAGTTTCTGCAGTCCTTAAATCAGGGAAATGTACAGCAGATATCGGGGGGACTGAAACGACAACTTCATTTACAAAGGCAGTTATTCAAGAAATGGAAGAGCAAGCGTTAGTAGGGAGAGGAAGATAATGGGAAAAAGGTTACTAGATAAGCTTTGGGAAAGACATGTAGTTGCGACTAATGAAAATGGATTGGATTTATTATATATCGATCTACATCTTGTTCATGAAGTAACGTCACCGCAAGCCTTTGAAGGCTTGCGGCTTACAAATCGAACAGTCCGCAGACCAGATTTAACATTTGCAACGATGGATCATAATATTCCAACGAAAGATGTTTGGAATATTACCGACCGCATTGCGAAGCAGCAACTAGATACACTTCGGCAAAACTGTAAACAATTTCAGGTGCCATTAGCGGATATCGGAGATGAAGAGCAAGGGATCGTTCATGTAATAGGACCAGAACTTGGACTCACACAGCCAGGAAAAACGATTGTTTGTGGTGATAGTCATACAGCAACACATGGTGCTTTTGGCGCACTAGCGTTTGGTATTGGTACGAGTGAAGTGGAACATGTATTGGCAACGCAAACGTTATGGCAACGAAAGCCGAAAGCGATGGGCATTGAGTTAAAAGGAAAGTTACCGCAAGGTGTCTATGCGAAAGATATTATTTTACACCTTCTTTCAAAGTACGGAGTAGCAGTTGGAACAGGTTACGTAATGGAATTTTACGGAGAGGCCATTCATGCTATGGATATGGAAGAGAGGATGACGCTTTGCAATATGGCAATTGAAGGGGGAGCAAAGGCTGGCATTATTGCACCAGATGAAAAAACGTTTGCTTACGTAAAAGGGCGTAAATATGCACCGAAAGACTATGAATCTATTAAGAAAAAATGGTCAGAACTTTATACAGATTTAGATGCAGTTTATGATTTACATATTCTAGTAGATGTTACGGATTTAGCGCCGTACGTTACGTGGGGAACAAATCCTAGTATGGGTGTTCGGATCGATGAGAAATTGCCAGAAAAGCATGATGCAAATGACGAAAGAGCGTTTTCTTATATGGGATTGAGTCCCGGACAAAGTACGTATGACATTCCAGTTCAACATGTTTTCATTGGATCTTGTACAAATTCTAGGCTTTCTGACTTAGAAATTGCTGCATCTGTCGTGAAAGGTAAAAAAGTAAAAGAAGGTGTGCGAGCACTTGTTGTACCTGGATCTCAAAGGGTAAGAGAAGCAGCGATGCATAAAGGATTACATCGCATATTTGAAGAAGCTGGATTTGAATGGAGAGAGCCCGGATGCTCAATGTGTCTAGGTATGAATCCAGATCAAGTGCCTGAAGGAGATCATTGTGCCTCTACGTCCAATCGCAATTTTGAAGGAAGACAAGGAAAGGGAGCACGAACGCATTTAGTTAGCCCGGCAATGGCGGCAGCGGCTGCGTTATATGGTCATTTTGTTGATATTAGAAAGGAGAGTTATGATGGAGCCATTTCGTATTCATAAAGGTACTGCCGCAGTACTGATGAATGATAACATTGATACAGATCAAATTATTCCGAAGCAATATTTAAAGAGAATTGAAAGAACTGGGTTTGGGAAGTTTTTATTTGATGAGTGGCGATATGATAATAATCGCCAAGAAAACCCTAATTTCCCGCTTAATGCACAAGAAAGAAAAGGAGCCAGCATATTAATCACAGGTGATAATTTTGGATGTGGCTCGTCAAGAGAACATGCTCCATGGGCACTTGCTGATTATGGTTTCCGTGTTATTATCGCTGGAGGATTTGCCGATATCTTTTATATGAATTGTATGAAGAATGGCATGTTACCGATTGTAATGGATAAAGATATGCGTGAACAACTTGCTAAAACAGATGCGAGGGAACAAATTACAGTTGATTTAGAAAATGAAATAATGACAACGAATACGCATAGATTCCATTTTACGATCGAGAAAATGTGGAAAGAGAAGTTATTAAATGGTTTAGATGAAATTAGTATTACAATGCAATATGAACAAGAAATAAAAGAGTATGAAAGAAAAGTGGCTTTACATTAAAAAAAATGACGGAATATTAAAAATGTATTTACATTCAAAATTAACTGTTATATACTATGTGAAAATCAGAGGAGAAAGGGAGTAAGTATTATGAATATCGTGCAATCTATTACAATGCTTACACAACTACATCATCATACATGAAACCCTTGAACCTAGCGTGAAAACGTGTAGGTACAAGGGTTATTCCCGTTGTACCTACACTCTACTGAAGAGCCTTGTAGGTATTTTGTCTACAAGGCTCTTTTTATTTTCGGCTTAGGGGAATGAAATAGGCATACATTAGAAGGGGAAAGGTGTGAAAATTTAGATGACAAAATGGAAACGAGCAAACCCGAATGGAACGAGAGATTATTTATTCGAAGAATGTACGTTAATTGAAGAAGTAGAACAAAAATTAAGGCTTACTTTTTTAGAGAGAGGTTATGAGGAAATAAGAACACCTACAATTGAATTTTATGATGTTTTTGCATTTCAAAATAGACCGATAGATGAAGAGAAGATGTATAAATTTTTTGATGAAAAGGGAAGGATTATCGTTTTACGTCCAGATATGACAATTCCTTTAGCGAGAGTTATTGGAACACAGAGATGGGATACGCCACTTAAAGTGACGTATAGCGGGAATGTATTTCGAGCGAATGAATCCCATTCTGGAAAATATAATGAAATCGTACAAAGTGGTATTGAAGTTATCGGGATTGATAATGTAAGAGCTGAAATTGAATGTGTAATAAGTGTCATTCAAGCACTTCAAAAGTTGAAGGTGCAATCTTTTACAATTGAGATTGGGCAAGTACAGTTATATATTCATATCATTTAACTTTTTCACATCTTGAATAGATGCCACTCCTCCAGAAGCGATGAGACGAATGCCCACACTTTTTTGAAGTATCGCTAATTGTTCAAAATTTGGACCTGCAAGCGTCCCGTCTTTCGAAATGTCTGTAAACACAATCGTTTGAACACCTAAACTTTCCATTTGTTTCGCTAAACTAACGTAAGAAATTTCAGATAGATCAAGCCAACCTCTCGTTGCTACGAAACCATTTTTCGCATCAATTCCAACAATGATTTTCTCTTTATATAGACGAACTGCTTCCTCTAAAAATGACTTATCATAAAGAGCTGCTGTTCCTAAAATCACTTTTTCTACACCTGCTGACAATAACTTCTCCACCGTTACAAGTGAACGAATTCCTCCTCCCACTTGCACAGGAATACGTACCGCCTTGCAGATTTTTTCAATGACGGGCAAATTTAAAGACTCGCCAGCAATTGCACCGTCTAAATCAACAATGTGTAGTATTTCCGCTCCAAGCTTTTCAAATATGATCGCCTGCGCTACTGGATCTTCATTCATCACCGTTTCTTTACTAAACTCTCCTTGATAAAGTCTAACGCATCGTCCTTCTTTTAAATCGATAGCTGGGAAGATTTCCATGCTTCTACCACCCCTTGAAAATTTTTTAATATTTGCATGCCAATTTCGCCACTTTTTTCTGGATGAAACTGTGCACCAAATACATTTCCTTTCGCGACAAACCCTGGTACTTGCATTCCATAATCACTTACTCCGCATACAATTTCATCTGGACAATCCGCGTAATATGAGTGAACATAATACACGAAAGAACCATCCACTAATCCATTCCAAAGCGGAAATTCTCTTTCCTTCCTTAATTCATTCCATCCCATATGAGGAATTTTATACGAAACTTTTAACTTACGAATTTCCCCTGGTAGTAAACCTAACCCGCTACAATCTTTTAGTTCCTCACTTCGTTCAAATAAAAGCTGCATGCCCAAACATATACCGAGGAGTGGTTTTCCTATATCACAAACCTCTTTTAGTACACACACTAAATCTCTTTCTTCTAATACGTCCATCGCTTTCGGAAATGCACCTACTCCCGGTAAAATCACGCCATCGCTTCTCAATATCTCTTTTTTATCACTCGTTACAATGTACTCTGCGCCAATATATTTTAATGCTTGCTCTACACTGCGAATATTCCCCATTCCATAATCTATAATGGCAATCAATTACAACATTCCTTTCGTTGAATTTACACCAGTAATGTTGGCATTTTTTTCGACCGCTTCTCTAAGCGCTCTACCAAAAGCTTTAAATAATGCTTCAATTTTGTGATGTGTATTACTTCCGTATAGAACGCGCGCATGTAATGTAATATTGGCAGCATGTGCAACTGCTCTAAAAAATTCTTCCGTCAATTCTGTATCAAAATCCCCGAGCTTCGGATTTGTTAATTCCCCTTGAAATACACAATATGAGCGTCCACTTATATCAATTGCGACAAATCCTAAAGATTCATCCATCGGTACATACGCAGAACCGTAACGATTAATTCCCTCTTTGTTTTGCAATGCTTCTTTCAAGCAATTTCCGAGTACAATTCCAACATCTTCAACGGTGTGATGTGCATCGACAAATACATCACCTTCTGCTTCAACCTGCAATCCAAATCTTCCATGTCTAGCAAATAAAGTAAGCATATGATCGAAAAAACCAACCCCTGTTTGAATAGATACATTTGTACTTTCATCAAGCTGCAAATTTAATTTAATTTTTGTTTCTGTCGTCTCACGTGCTTGACTGGACTGACGCATTATTTTTCCTCCTCAAACCTTATTTGGATTGCTCTCGCATGTGCATGTAACCCTTCTTTATTTGCAAGCTCTACAATATGATGCTGTACATTTTTTAATGCTTCCTCCGTATAAGAAATAAAACTTGATTTTTTCACGAAATCATCGACTGATAACGGAGAAAAAAATCTTGCCGTTCCGCTCGTTGGTAATACATGATTCGGTCCCGCTAAATAATCCCCGAGCGGTTCAGGTGAATATGGCCCAAGGAAAATAGAGCCTGCATGTTTCACATAATCTAGAGCATTCATTGGTTCTTTTATATGTAACTCTAAATGTTCTGGAGCAATTTCATTTGATAACTTTAGCGCCTCCTCTAAAGAAGGAACGATAAAGATGGCTCCATTTCTATTTATTGATTCACGTGCAATTTCACTTCTTGGTAACGTTTCTAACTGTCTTTCTACCTCTTTTTCTACTTCTTTAGCTAGTTCCATATTCGTTGTAATACAAATCGCCGTTGCTCTCTCATCATGCTCTGCTTGCGATAATAAATCCGCTGCGATATATTTTGCATTACCTGTTTCATCCGCGACAACTACAATTTCTGATGGACCAGCAATCATATCAATATTTACTATTCCGTATACTTCTCGTTTCGCTAGAGCGACGTACAAATTTCCCGGTCCAACTATTTTATCCACTTTCGGAATCGATTCCGTCCCGTATGCTAAAGCAGCAATTGCTTGTGCGCCACCTATCGTATAAATTTCATCTACTCCCGCAAGATCTGCAGCAGCTAATATATGCGGATCAATTCCTCCTTTCCTCGGCGGTGTTACCATTACAATCTTTTTCACACCTGCGAGTTTCGCCGGCAATACATTCATTAATACTGAAGAAGGATATGAGGCTGTCCCACCCGGTACATATACACCTACATTTTCTAACGGCCGAATGAGTTGCCCTCTAATTATCCCTTTACTTTCACAATCGAATATTGAGTGCTTCTTTTGCTTTTCGTGATACGAAACAACGTTTTTCTTCGCCTCTTTTAAAGCTTCTAAAAATGAATTCTCTACAAACATACTCGCTTGCTGTATTTCTTCTTCACTTACACGAAAATTTTTCATCTCTACACCATCAAACTTTTTTGTATAGAAAGATAAAGCCTCATCTTTCCCTTCCCTTACATGTCTAATGATTTCTCTTACACTTCTTTGAACAGTTTCTTCTATTATATTAGCGTTTTCTCTTAGCACTTTTATTTTAGATAATGCCTCCTTAAATTCTTCATAAATGATTTCCATTTTAAATCCTCCTATTTCCCTGATAAGATTTCTTGCTCCATCATATTTATAATGCTGAATATTTCATCTTTTTTAGTTTTTAAGGCTGCCTTATTTACAATCATCCGAGCCGATATAAAGTACATTTCCTCAAATACAATGAGTCCATTCTCTTGTAATGTTTTTCCTGTTTCAACAATATCTACAATCGCATCTGCCAATCCAAGAAGAGGAGCGATTTCTACAGAACCTTCTATCTTAATAATTTCTACATCCTCTCCCTTATCATGAAAATAAGTAGAAGTAATATGGGGGTATTTCGTAGCGATTCTTTTCTTCCGGTAACTCTTCGGATTATACGTAGGAATAGAAGCAACACAAAACTTACAAATCCCCACTCCTAAATCCAGCATTTCATAAATATCTTTCTCGTTTTCCATTAAAATATCTTTTCCAACGATGCCAATATCAGCTACCCCATGTTCTACATAAGTAGCAACATCAACCGCTTTTACTAAAATAAATGAAACATTTGTATTTTTACTTTGAAATACAAGCTTCCGACCTTTATTTTTGAGCTCGGAACAATCAATTCCAATCTGCTCAAAAAGTGGAATGACATGTTTTTCCAATCTTCCTTTCGTTAACGCAATTTGAATGTTACGCATGAAGCCTCTCCTTCTTTCTGGACTACCCATTTCTCATTCCATACATATTCCACTAAGTATTCATTCTTTGCCTCAACGACCGTTCCTATTTTATTTTTTCTTGCAAATTGAAAGGTATCGCTTAAATTAGAGAATAGAGATAACCAAGCATTTTTCCCATCCTTTCGAAGTAAATTTCGTAACCTTTCTGCTTCCGCTAATCTATTTAACTCATAATGAATCACAATATCAATTTGATTTCGTTCATATGGTTCTTGCTGCTCTTGCAGCGCCTTCACAATTTGATTTACTTGTACCGCGAGTCCAACAGCTGGCAGCATTTCTCCAAAATTCCCAATTAGCTCATCGTATCTTCCGCCACTAACGATTTCTTCTCCAATTTCATATATATATCCTTTGAAAATAACACCCGTATAGTAATCTAAGTGTTGAATCATGCCCAAATCAATTGATATGTAAGAACCATATCCTAACGTTTCAATTGTTTCATACATTTCTTTTACTCTTGCAATTGCCATTTTCATTTCATTACTTGAAGCAAGCTTTTCTGCTTCCTCAATAACTTCTAAATTTCCAAATAGCCTTGGCAATTTCTCAAGTAATCTTACTGTCTCATCGCATCGATCTAATTTCTTTTCTCCGATAAAATTTGAGAGGGCTGCATAATTTTTACTTTCTATATACGTTCTAAGTACCCTTTCTTCTTCATCCTGGATGGAGAGTTTTTTTACAATACATTTATATAACTGTACTTGCCCAATCTCAATTGTAAAAGATTGCACCTTCAACTTTTGAAGTGCTTGAATGACACTTATTACACATTCAATTTCAGCTCTTACATTATCAATCCCGATAACTTCAATACCACTTTGTACGATTTCATTATATTTTCCAGAATGGGATTCATTCGCTCGAAATACATTCCCGCTATACGTCACTTTAAGTGGCGTATCCCATCTCTGTGTTCCAATAACTCTCGCTAAAGGAATTGTCATATCTGGACGTAAAACGATAATCCTTCCCTTTTCATCAAAAAATTTATACATCTTCTCTTCATCTATCGGTCTATTTTGAAATGCAAAAACATCATAAAATTCAATTGTAGGTGTTCTTATTTCCTCATAACCTCTCTCTAAAAAAGTAAGCCTTAATTTTTGTTCTACTTCTTCAATTAACGTACATTCTTCGAATAAATAATCTCTCGTTCCATTCGGGTTTGCTCGTTTCCATTTTGTCATCTAAATTTTCACACCTTTCCCCTTCTAATGTATGCCTATTTCATTCCCCTAAGCCGAAAATAAAAAGAGCCTTGTAGACAAAATACCTACAAGGCTCTTCAGTAGAGTGTAGGTACAACGGGAATAACCCTTGTACCTACACGTTTTCACGCTAGGTTCAAGGGTTTCATGTATGATGATGTAGTTGTGTAAGCATTGTAATAGATTGCACGATATTCATAATACTTACTCCCTTTCTCCTCTGATTTTCACATAGTATATAACAGTTAATTTTGAATGTAAATACATTTTTAATATTCCGTCATTTTTTTTAATGTAAAGCCACTTTTCTTTCATACTCTTTTATTTCTTGTTCATATTGCATTGTAATACTAATTTCATCTAAACCATTTAATAACTTCTCTTTCCACATTTTCTCGATCGTAAAATGGAATCTATGCGTATTCGTTGTCATTATTTCATTTTCTAAATCAACTGTAATTTGTTCCCTCGCATCTGTTTTAGCAAGTTGTTCACGCATATCTTTATCCATTACAATCGGTAACATGCCATTCTTCATACAATTCATATAAAAGATATCGGCAAATCCTCCAGCGATAATAACACGGAAACCATAATCAGCAAGTGCCCATGGAGCATGTTCTCTTGACGAGCCACATCCAAAATTATCACCTGTGATTAATATGCTGGCTCCTTTTCTTTCTTGTGCATTAAGCGGGAAATTAGGGTTTTCTTGGCGATTATTATCATATCGCCACTCATCAAATAAAAACTTCCCAAACCCAGTTCTTTCAATTCTCTTTAAATATTGCTTCGGAATAATTTGATCTGTATCAATGTTATCATTCATCAGTACTGCGGCAGTACCTTTATGAATACGAAATGGCTCCATCATAACTCTCCTTTCTAATATCAACAAAATGACCATATAACGCAGCCGCTGCCGCCATTGCCGGGCTAACTAAATGCGTTCGTGCTCCCTTTCCTTGTCTTCCTTCAAAATTGCGATTGGACGTAGAGGCACAATGATCTCCTTCAGGCACTTGATCTGGATTCATACCTAGACACATTGAGCATCCGGGCTCTCTCCATTCAAATCCAGCTTCTTCAAATATGCGATGTAATCCTTTATGCATCGCTGCTTCTCTTACCCTTTGAGATCCAGGTACAACAAGTGCTCGCACACCTTCTTTTACTTTTTTACCTTTCACGACAGATGCAGCAATTTCTAAGTCAGAAAGCCTAGAATTTGTACAAGATCCAATGAAAACATGTTGAACTGGAATGTCATACGTACTTTGTCCGGGACTCAATCCCATATAAGAAAACGCTCTTTCGTCATTTGCATCATGCTTTTCTGGCAATTTCTCATCGATCCGAACACCCATACTAGGATTTGTTCCCCACGTAACGTACGGCGCTAAATCCGTAACATCTACTAGAATATGTAAATCATAAACTGCATCTAAATCTGTATAAAGTTCTGACCATTTTTTCTTAATAGATTCATAGTCTTTCGGTGCATATTTACGCCCTTTTACGTAAGCAAACGTTTTTTCATCTGGTGCAATAATGCCAGCCTTTGCTCCCCCTTCAATTGCCATATTGCAAAGCGTCATCCTCTCTTCCATATCCATAGCATGAATGGCCTCTCCGTAAAATTCCATTACGTAACCTGTTCCAACTGCTACTCCGTACTTTGAAAGAAGGTGTAAAATAATATCTTTCGCATAGACACCTTGCGGTAACTTTCCTTTTAACTCAATGCCCATCGCTTTCGGCTTTCGTTGCCATAACGTTTGCGTTGCCAATACATGTTCCACTTCACTCGTACCAATACCAAACGCTAGTGCGCCAAAAGCACCATGTGTTGCTGTATGACTATCACCACAAACAATCGTTTTTCCTGGCTGTGTGAGTCCAAGTTCTGGTCCTATTACATGAACGATCCCTTGCTCTTCATCTCCGATATCCGCTAATGGCACCTGAAATTGTTTACAGTTTTGCCGAAGTGTATCTAGTTGCTGCTTCGCAATGCGGTCGGTAATATTCCAAACATCTTTCGTTGGAATATTATGATCCATCGTTGCAAATGTTAAATCTGGTCTGCGGACTGTTCGATTTGTAAGCCGCAAGCCTTCAAAGGCTTGCGGTGACGTTACTTCATGAACAAGATGTAGATCGATATATAATAAATCCAATCCATTTTCATTAGTCGCAACTACATGTCTTTCCCAAAGCTTATCTAGTAACCTTTTTCCCATTATCTTCCTCTCCCTACTAACGCTTGCTCTTCCATTTCTTGAATAACTGCCTTTGTAAATGAAGTTGTCGTTTCAGTCCCCCCGATATCTGCTGTACATTTCCCTGATTTAAGGACTGCAGAAACTGCTTCTTCAATTGCATATCCTTCTCTCGTTAATCCGAACGATTGCCCAAGCATCATTGCAACAGAACGCATCATCGCAATTGGATTCGCCTTATTTTTCCCCGCAATATCCGGTGCTGATCCGTGAATAGGCTCATATAATGAAGGTCCCTTTTCAGCGTGACTTGCTGATGGAAGCATTCCTAATGATCCAGCTAATACTGAAGCCTCATCACTTAAAATATCACCAAATAAATTTTCCGTTACAATAACGTCAAATCTTCCTGGATTCCGAATTAATTCCATAGCTGCTGCATCTACTAAAATGTGTTCTACTTCCACATTTGGGTAGCGAAGTGCTACTTCTTCTGTCACAGTTCTCCATAATTTACTAGACTCTAAAACATTCGCTTTATCAATAGATGTTACTTTTTTCTTCCGCTTATTTGCTAATTGAAAAGCATACGAAACGATACGTTCAATTTCATGGCGATGATACGTAAGTGTATCTGTCGCCACTTCTTCCGTTCGCTCTTTCGGATAAGAAAAATAAATTCCGCCTGTTAATTCACGAACGACAACGAAATCAATTTCATCAGCGTTTTTTAATGGTGATAAATGTGCAGTTGCACTTTCTACCGTTACAGGGCGAACATTCGCAAATACACCGAGTCCTTTTCTTAATGCTAATAATCCTTTCTCAGGCCTTTCTTTCGCACTATCCCACCTTGGTCCACCTACTGCTCCAAGTAAAACCGCATCACTCGCTAAACAGGCGGCAAGTGTTCGCTGTGGTAATGGTTGCCCAGTTAAATCGATAGCAATACCACCAAAGTACTCATCTTGCAAATGAAAATGATGTCCATATAGCCTTTCTACCATATGCAATACTTCCTTCGCACTCTCCATTACTTCTGGACCGACACCATCACCAGCTAAACAAACGATACGTTTTTCCATTTTTAACACTCCTTTTAACTGAATTTTCAGAACTTTAATTTGATAGGTGAGGAAAGCTTCTCTCACCTATCAATTATTTATTTCACAAGCGCTATAAGAGATTTTAATTTCCCTGCTGCATGGACATAAGCCCTCGCCGACGCTTCCAATACGTCTTGCGCAACTCCGAAACCTGATATTTGGTGACTACCTTCTTTTAATTCAACATGAACGTGAGCAAGTGCATCTTGACCTTGTGTAATAGATTGTATGCGATAATCTGCCAATTCACATTCTAATCCTAAAATTCTTTGAATCGCATTGTATATCGCTTCAATACTACCAGAACCAGTGGCTGCATCTTCATATATATTTCCTTCCTCATCCTCCAGCACAACTGTTGCGCATTGTGTACTATTTGATACGAAATGCACTTGTAATTGCGTAATGTTATATTGCTGAGCTGCAAATGCTGCTTCACCAAGCATAA
>Ga0115856_100615_pt1 | contig 13087 bp, 13 predicted proteins | sample InSIn4gowninarea_FD_83870 | JGI IMG/M metagenome (GOLD analysis project Ga0115856, IMG submission 83870)
CCGCTCGGCCACCTTCGCCCGTTCCAGGGCTTGGTTAACCTGGTGCCCCCATAGTTCCCGCAGTTGCTCGATCGCAGGCCCTGAGGTTTGCTTCACGTCGAGGGCGCGGGTCTTGGCTCCCATCCCCCCGGCCGAGACCTCGCGCGTCGTGGTCAGGACGTGCGCGTGCCAGTTCCGCTGGTCCCCCTCCCGGCCGGGCTCGTGCACCGCCACGTCCGCCACGACCCCGAAGCGCGCCACCACCTCCTCGGCGAAGGCCCGGGCGAGGTGGTGGCGCGCTTCCCGCCCCAGCTCGTGCGGCAGGGCCAGCTCGTATTCCCGCGCCACCTTGGCGTCCTTGCGCTTCTCCGCCGCCTCCGCCGCGTTCCACAGCGCGGCCCGGTCCTGCGCCCACTCCGCCCCGGCCGGCGCCACCACGAACGCCGCGTCCACCCCGCCGCGCCGGGTGTAGTCGTGTACCGTGCCGTCCCGCTCGCATACGATCCGCGACGCCGTGCGATAGGCAGCGGCGCCCGGCCCGCTGCGACCGGTCGCGCGGCTCACCGTCTTCACGCTCAGGTGGAAGCTTGCCATCCCTCTCCGGTCGCCCTTACGGGTTGCAAGGGGCGAAGCCCCTGCCGCACGCATTACGCAGTAATGCTAAAGTGCGCCCTTGCCTCCTTTGTCGGCAAGGGTTGGCTGGCTTGGTCTCCTCTAAAAGCGTTAGGATCAGGAACGCCAAGGTAGCAGGGCAACCGGGGACATAATGGCACTTCCGACACCCGACCAGATCGCCAAGGCCCGCCAGAAAGCGGATCAGGCCAAGGCGCGTCTCGCCGCCCTGCAAGCCCGGCTCTCCGAGGCTTCCCGCAAGCTCGACACCCGCCGCAAGATCATCCTCGGCGGCCTCCTCCTCGATGCTGCCGAGAAGGACGAGCGCTTCTCCCGCGTCGTCACCACTCTCGTCGGCCGCATCGGTCGCCCCCAGGACCTCGCCGCCTTCGAGGGTTGGGAAGCTCCTCGCCCCGACGGCGCGGTCCCACCAGCCGCCCCGGACACCGACCCGGCATGAGCGAGGCCGCCGATCTCTCCCCCGAGGAGGAGGGGGTCCGGGCCTTCCGCGAACTCTCCGGCAGCATGGATCGCGTTGGGGGAGTCCTCGCCCAGGTCGAGGCCACCCAGCGCACCCTCCTGGCCGACCAGCAGCAGGCCGGCGCCCGTGCCCTGGATGCCGCAGGACAGGCCCAGAAGGCCGCCCAGACCGCCTTAGAGGCGTCCAGGGCCGCCCGATGGCCTATCGCCTCCTGGACCGCCCTAGGAGCCGTCCTGGGGCTCCTGGGCGGCATCGGCGGCGGCTACCTCCTCGGCCGTTCCTCCGGCTGGGATGCCGGCAGAACGGCGGGCTATGCCGAAGCCCGTGACGAACAGGCCGCCGTGCACTGGGCCAACTCCCCCGGCGGCCGGACTGCCCGCGCCCTCGAGAGCGCCGGCAGCCTCACCCAGATCGCCACCTGTTCGAACCCTGGCTGGTCCGTCGCCACTCGAGATGGCCGCCGACTCTGCCTCCCCAGCGCGGCCCCCGACCGCAGCCAGTACGGCTGGTTTTTGCCCTAACCGACGAGGACCAGCGCCACGCTGCCACCTTCGCCTCTCTCCCAAGCAAATCCGCCCGTTCCACCCGCGCTGCCCTTACCCGGATCAGCGCTTCCAGGGCGGTTTTCCACCGATGAAGAGAGGACCTACAGGAGAGAAGATTCTCTTCTCTGATTCTTAGGGATCGCCGAAACAGCCAAAAATGCCCGGAAATCCTCGGGAAATTCGAGTTGATTAGTTGCCGGAATCCGGCAACCATAGATGCCGGTGTACGGCAACTAAAAGCGGTTTGCCCACAGGGGCACGAGGGGACAGGGATGGCTCAGGTGGTTCGACTGCGGACGCAGCCTCAGCGGGTCCAGCGGGAGGTCGCCTCCGACCTCGCCGAGCAGCTCCGACTACTGCCCGAGGACATGCTGAGCCAGTTGCCGGGCAGCATCCGGCTCGCGATCTCCAAAGCCACACACGGGCTGCACAAGCACGCCCGCCCCGACACCGAAGAAGGGCTCTGGCCCGGAGGGTTTGTCATGCTCAGCCGCGCGCAGACCAAGGCCATCTGGGACGCCATCCGCGCGCTGCCGGCCGACGATCGCCCCAACCACGTCCGACACGCCTTCGACCTGGTGCTACTCAACCTGCGCCAGGACACCGGCGAGGTCATGCTCACCCGCGACCAGCTCGCCGAGGAGATCGGCTGCTCCCCTGTGCATGTAAGCCACGTCATGGGCACCCTCGCCCGCATGGGCGTCGTGCGGCGCGAACGCCGCCGCATCGAAGGCGTGCGCGGGCCCGGCATGGTGGTCTACTTCGTCAACCCGCACGTCGCCTGGAACGGCAGCCTCGATATCCGCAAGGCCGACGCGAAGGATGCCAAGGCTCCCACCCTGACCCTCATGGAAGGTGGCAAGACGGCTTAGAAAAAGGCGCTCGGCGTAACCTACCGTACAGCCACTCCGGGCAATTTGTGGCAGCGCTCACCTGGGGTCAGGACATAGAACGGGCACAGATATACGCTAAGCGTCTCTGCGCGCACTTATGGGTCGACTCTATGCGTCGACGACTCCAGCATTCCAAAGGCATCCATCGGACAGTTGTAGCATCGCCTCTCGTCGCAGAGCCGGCATATCGTCAGCGCCGAGACAGCGTCGTCAGACATCTGCGCAAGTATTGTCTCGGCAATACGTTCCAGCACGAGGCGGTCAGCATTCGAGACATGGCTAAGGATTTCGGATAAAGTCTCGTTTCTTCGTTGCAGGATCGCAGATAGGCGAGTCTCGCCTGCCTCAGTGAGCATCAGCGCTACTGCACGACGGTCCCGTAGCGCTTTGGATCGAACGGCGAACCCGGCTGCAACCAATCGATCGACAAGCCGCACCGTCCCCGCGTGGGACAAGCCTAGCACCCGTCCTAATTCGTCGATCGAAAGACCGGTCGCGTGACCGATGACGACGATCGCCGCGGTGGTTTCGCCACCGCCGGGTATCGTCGGGTCGAATGCCGCCTTCTTAATTCGATCGGTGATGCCCACTGCGAGGGCGCCGAACAGATTGACGAGCCGGTCCGAGAGTACGTTCAAAGGGTTGCCTCATTCATTGACGGCGCATAGTGTATGTGCAGCGCATATATCACGCCTGTCTAAGCATGAAGGCAGGTCATGCGCCATGATGAAAGCGAGGCACCATGTTTTCGACATTACACATAGCTGAAAAGACGACCGGCTCTCGCGGGTCTCTCGCGTTGCTGCGCTGGGCGCTGGTGGTCATCTTTCTCTGGTTCGGTTGCATGAAATTCACGAGCTATGAAGCGATGGGCATCGCGCCATTGATGAAGAACAGTCCGATCATGAGCTGGATTCCGGCCGTTTTTGGGGTGCAGGGTGGAAGCTATTTTATAGGCACCGTCGAGCTCGCGACGGCCGCTGCGCTGATTATCGGTGCTTTCAACAAGACGGCCTCCGCTCTCGGCGCGGCGATGTCATGCCTGACTTATGCCGTGACACTGACGTTTTTCCTGAGCACGCCTGGCGTCGCCGAGCCGACCGCTGGCGGGTTCCCGGCGATTTCGGCCGGAACCGGACAGTTCCTGTTGAAGGACCTGGTGCTTCTTGCGGCATCAGCGTGCCTTCTACTTGCGTCCATACGGACAGCAGACGCGTGACGGCAAACAGGTGATAGGCGACGCTCCGGACCTGCGCTTTTGCCGAACCATACCCGCCTCAGCCCATAACGATCGACAAACCCTGTCGCTTTGATAGGGTGTTCGAAAACATGCTTTCGAGGGTTTGTCGTACATGCTGGTCGGATATATGCGGGTGTCAACGACCGATGACCGCCAAACGGTCGATCTCCAGCGGGACGCGCTCGTCGCAACCGGGGTCGATCATCGGCATCTCCATACCGACAAGGCATCCGGCGCGCGCGACGACCGACCAGGCCTGAAAGCCTGCCTCGACTATCTGAACGCGGGCGACACACTGATCGTGTGGAAGCTCGACCGGCTCGGACGCTCGCTGCCGCACCTGCTGACGATCGTCACCGATCTGAAGGCGCGCGGCATCGCGTTCCGGTCGCTGACCGAGCAGATGGATACGACCACGCCGCACGGCGAATTGCTGTTCTCGCTGTTCGGTGCATTGGCACAATATGAGCGTGCGCTCACGCGCGAACGGGTGATGGCGGGACTGGCTGCTGCCAAACGCCGGGGACGCCAAGGTGGCCGCCCGCCGATGATCGACGCCGAAACGCTCGAGCGGATCACCGCCGCGCTGGATGGCGGGGCCAGCAAGGCGTCCGTCTGCCGGACCTTCAAGGTGCCGCGTTCGACCCTTCTCGGCACGCTTGCCCGGATCGGCTGGACCGCACCGGCCAAGGTCTAAGCCGATGCCGCGTCGCGCCGTCCTGTCGGACGAGCAACGCGCGGCGTTGCTCGCGCTTCCCGACGACGAAACCCTGCTCGTCCAGCACTGGACATTGAGCCGGGACGACTTGGCCATCATCGTCCGCCGGAGGCGACCGCATAACCGGCTGGGTTTCGCGATCCAGCTTTGCGCGCTGCGCTATCCTGGCCGTTTCCTGCGACCCGGTGAACTGATCCCTGATACGCCGCTCGCGTTCGTCGCAGAGCAATTGCAGGTCGGACCCGAGGTGCTGGCCGACTACGCGACGCGCGGCCCGACCCGGTACGAACAGCTCGATGCACTGCGCGATGCATTCGGCTTCATGCCGCTCAGTCGGCCGCTGCGAACGACGTTGCAGGAATGGCTCCTGCCGATCGCGCTGACGACGACCAGCGGGGCTAGGCTGGCGCGCGTGATGCTGGATGAGTGCCGGCGACGGCGCATCATTGTGCCGGGCATCAGTTCGGTCGAGCGGATGGTCGCACAGGCGTTGCTCGATGCCGAACGCCATGTCGCCGAGCATCTGACCCGAGGACTCGATGCTCGACAGCGCCGGCTGCTCGATGCGCTTCTCCTGCCCCACACAGGCACGAACTTGAGCGATCTGGCCTGGGTGCGGCAGTCACCCGGCAAGCCCGGCCGAAAGACATTCGCCGCCATCATCGAGCGACTGACACTGCTTCGGGCCATCGGGATCGATCCGGATATCGCCGTAGGCGTCCATCCCGAGCGCCTCCGACGCCTGTGCCAGGAAGGCGTGCGGCTGACCGCGCAACATGTTCGGACGCTGCAAGCGACGCGGCGTCGCGCCACATTGGTGGCGACCATCCTCGAAACCATCGTTACCCTCACCGACGATGCGGTGCTGATGTTCGATCGCCTGCTTGGGCAGATGTTCCGGCGCGAACAGAACAGCGCGGACACGACACTCAAGCGCAACCGGCGCACCATCAACGGCAAAATCCGGCTGCTTGCCCAACTCGGCGCTGCCTTGCTCGCCGCCAAGATATCAGGTGGCGATATCGGCGCTGCGGTCGAGGCAGCGATCGGATGGAATGATCTCGGCCGCGAGGTCGATGAAGCCCGCAAGCTGATCCGCCCCGATTCGGTCGATCCCGTCGCGGTCGCCGCGACCAATTACCCCGTCCTCCGACAGGTCGGTCCCTCGTTCATCGCCTCGTTCACATTCGGGGCGGTGCCAGCCTGCCATGCGCTCGCGCGAGCGGTCGCGATCATGCGCGACCTTCATTTTGGTCATCTGCGCAAATTGCCTGCAGGCACGCCAGTCGGCTTCATCCGGCAAGCTTGGCGTCGGGCGATCGGCACCGGCATTCCCGATCGCAGGATCTATGAATTGTGCGTGCTGGTCGAGCTTCGCGACCGGCTTCGCGCCGGCGACATGTGGGTCGAGGGAAGCCGACGCTATCGTGCTGTCGAGCAGCAACTCATTCCTGCCCCCGTATTCGCCAACATGCGCGCGGCCGGCCCCTTGCCGATACCGGCACCGGATACGGCCGATATCTGGCTGGCCGAACGACGCGCCCGCCTCGCCCGTCGATTGGCCGAGGTCGAGCGAAAGGCGGAGACGGACGCGCTGGAAGACGTGCAGCTCAGCTTGGGCAGGCTGCGGATTTCGCCCTTGAAGGCGATTACTCCCGAGGAATCCGATACCGCCCTTGCGCCGCTCTATGCGCATCTGCCCGCGATCCGCATCACCGACCTTCTTGCCGAAGTCGATCGATGGACCGGGTTCAGCCAGTGCTTCACGCATCTGCAAAGTGGCCGTGCCGCGGATGAACCACGTGCGATCCTCACGGCGGTGCTCGCCGATGCCACCAATCTGGGCCATACGCGCATGGCGGAAGCCTGCAATCTCGTGACCCAGCGCCAACTCGGTTGGCTCGCCTCATGGCATCTGCGCGAGGAAACCTACGGTCGCGCGCTCGCCCGGCTTGTCGACGCCCAACACACCGCGCCGCTGGCCGCGCTGTTCGGGTCCGGCACCTCGTCCAGCTCAGACGGTCAGAACTTTCCGCTCGACCGCCGCGCCCAGGCAACCGGCGCAGTCAATCCGCACAAGGGGACAGAGCCGGCTGTCTCCTTTTACAGCCACGTCTCGGATCGCTACGCGCCGTTCCATTCCACAGTTATCTCCGCTTCGGCGAGCGAGGCGGCACAGGTGCTCGACGGGCTGCTCCACCACGGCGCCGATCTGCACATCGAAGAGCATCACGTCGATGGCGGGGGCGTCTCCGACCATGTGTTCGCGCTATGTCATCTGCTTGGGTTCCGGTTCGCGCCGCGTATCCCGAATATCGCCGCACGCCGTTTGCACCTGTTTAACGGCATCGAACCCGGCCCCGATATTGCGCCGCTGGTCGCGGGCCGCATCGACGAAGGTCTGATCGAGGCACACTGGGACGACGTGCTGCGACTGGGAACCTCGATCCGCACAGGCGTCGTCAGCGCCTCGATCATGCTGGAACGGCTCGGCTCCTATCCACGCGCCAACGGCCTGGCACTGGCGTTGCGCGAGATCGGTCGCGTCGAGCGTACCCTGTTCACGCTCGACTGGATCGAGCAGCCCGAACAGCGTCGCCGCGCCACCCGCGAACTCAACAAGGGAGAAGCGGAAAATGCCCTGAAACGCGCCATCTTCTTCCATCGCATCGGCCGTATCCGCGATCATGCGCTGCAAGCCCAAAGCCATCGGGCGAGCGCGCTGAACCTCGTCGCCGGTGCCATCGTCCTGTGGAACACGACCTACCTGCAAGCCGCCCGGATGCATCTCGCCAACCTCGGCCGGCCGGTCCCGCCGGACCTGCTGCAACACCTATCACCGCTCGGTTGGCAGCATATCAATCTCACCGGCGATTACCTCTGGACCGATCCCGATGCGCCATCCACCGCGCTCAGACCGCTTCGCCAGATGCGCGCCGTCGAAGGCACGGCAAAACCTTAGCGTATATCTGGGTCCGTTCTGTGTACCGACCCCCACCTGCCACAGGTCTGGAACAGCAGATGCCGCGCTTCTTCTTCGACATCGATGATGGAGAGACACAAAGTACCGACGAAGAGGGCACCGAGCTCCTTGATGGGGAAGCCGCGAGCCGGGAAGCCACCAGCGTTCTGCCTGAGATCGCTCGGAATAGACGGCTCGGTGGGAACCGACGCGACCTCACCTGCGACGTGCGAAACGGAGGGGGGCAGGTAATCTTCACGACGAGCCTGTCCCAGGTCGGGCGATGGCTGAAACAGCCGCTGCAAGAGGTAAGCTAGAACCCTAGGCTGGGCCCCCGGCTTGGACGCGGCTGGGGTCCCTCTGGCTCGGGCGTAGGCGGCCGGTGCGGACGCCAGATCGATGGCCGACGCGCTTCCTGGGCCTCCTTCTCGCGGGCCTGCTTGGCTTGCTGATGCTCCCTGTGCAGCCGGTGGATGAGTTCCAACGACTGCTTCTCGCGCTCGGCCTCCAGCGCCTTCGTCCGTCGATCGGCCGCGAGTTGCGCCCCCACCCCACGGGCCAGGCGGTTCACCCAGCGCACCCCGGCCGCCACCTGCCGCTCCAGGCCCGCCGCCGCCTCCCGCGCCACCTCCAGCGCCTTCCGGGCCGCCTCCAGCACCCGGTTCCGCTCTCGCACCTCGGCGTTGTGCTGCCCGATCCGCGTCGCCGGCTCCGGCGCAGTCGGCTGCACCGACGGATCCCGCTCCACGGCCGCGGCGTGCTCCCGGCCCGCCCGCCGCTCCATCGCCGTCGCCGCCACCCCCAGGTGCTGCTCGGCCTCCTGCTCCACCCCGCGCCGGGCGAAGCTCCGGTAGTCCACCCGATCCGCCACCAGCGCTCGTTCCAGCGCCTGGTTGACCTGGTGCCCCCACAGTTCCCGCAGTTGCTCGATCGCCGGCCCTGAGGTCTGCTTCACGTCGAGGGCGCGGGTCTTGGCTCCCATCCCCCCGGCCGAGACCTCGCGCGTCGTGGTCAGGACGTGCGCGTGCCAGTTCCGCTGGTCCCCCTCCCGGCCCGGCTCGTGCACCGCCACGTCCGCCACGACCCCGAAGCGCGCCACCACCTCCTCGGCGAAGGCCCGGGCGAGGTGGTGGCGCGCTTCCCGCCCCAACTCGTGCGGCAGGGCCAGCTCGTATTCCCGCGCCACCTTGGCGTCCTTGCGCTTCTCCGCCGCCTCCACCGCGTTCCACAGTGCCGCCCGGTCCTGCGCCCACTCCGCCCCGGCCGGCGCCACCACGAACGCCGCGTCCACCCCGCCGCGCCGAGTGTAGTCGTGCACCGTGCCGTCCCGCTCGCACACGATCCGCGACGCTGTGCGATAGGCAGCGGCGCCCGGCCCGCTGCGACCGGTCGCGCGGCTCACCGTCTTCACGCTTAGGTGGTAGCTCGCCATCCCTCTCCGGTCGCCCCTACGGGTTGCAAGGGGCAAAGCCCCTGCCGCACGCATTGTCGCAGACAATGCTAAAGTGCGCCCTTACCTCCTTTGTCGGCAAGGGTTGGCTGGCTTGGTCTCCTCTAAAAGCATTAGGATCGGGAACGCCAAGGTAGCAGAGCAACCGGGGATAGAATGGCACTTCCAACACCCGATCAGATCGCCAAGGCCCGCCAGAAAGCGGATCAGGCCAAGGCACGTCTCGCCGCCCTGCAAGCCCGCCTTTCCGAGGCTTCCCGCAAGCTCGACACCCGCCGCAAGATCATCCTCGGCGGCCTCCTTCTCGATGCCGCCGAGAAGGACGAGCGCTTCTCCCGCGTTGTCACCACCCTCGTCGGCCGCATCGGTCGCCCCCAGGACCTCGCCGCCTTCGAGGGGTGGGAGGCTCCTCGTCCTGACGGCGCAGCTCCACCAGCCGCCCCGGGCCCTGACCCGGCATGAGCGAGGCCGCCGACCTCTCCCACGAGGAGGAGGGGGTCCGCGCCTTCCGCGACCTCTCCACCAGCATGGATCGCGTCGGGGGAGTCCTGGCCCAGGTCGAGGCCACCCAACGCACCCTCCTGGCCGACCAGCAGCAGGCCGGTGCCCGTGCTGTGGCCGCCGCAGGACAGGCCCAGAAGGCCGCACAGACCGCCCTGGAGGCGTCCAAGGCCGCCCGATGGCCCGTCGCCTCCTGGACCGCCCTGGGGGTCGTCCTGGGGCTCCTAGGGGGCATTGGGGGCGGCTACCTCCTCGGTCGCTCCTCCGGCTGGGATGCTGGGCGATCGGCAGGCTATGCCGAGGCCCGCGACGAGCAGGCCGCCGTGCACTGGGCCAACTCCCCGGGCGGCCGGACCGCCCGCGCCCTCGAGAACGCCGGCAGCCTTACCCAAATCGCCACCTGCTCGAACCCTGGCTGGTCTATCGCCACCCGGGATGGCCGCCGACTCTGCCTCCCCAGCGCAGCCCCCGACCGCAGTCAGTACGGCTGGTTCCTACCCTGACCGACAAGGACTGGCGCCACGCTGCTGCCCGCGCCTCTCTCCCGAGCAAATCCGCCCGTCCCACCCGCGCCGACGCTGTCCGGATCGGTGCCCCTAAGGCGGTTTTCCCCAGCTAGGGGGGGGACCTACAGGGGGAGGTTTTTTCTTTTAAGATTCTTAGGGGTCGCCGCGACCCGCAGAAAACCTCGAAAAAGGGCTTGTTTTAGGTCCCGGATTCCGGGACTAATTGATCCCGGAATCCGGGACCTAAAACCGGGTTCCCCACAGGGGGATTTTGCATGGCCCAACTCGTGCGGTTTCGCACCCGACAGCAGGGCTCCGAACGGGCTGCCTCAGCCGCCCTGGCCGAGCAGATGTCCCTGCTCTCCCCCGAACTCCTGGCGCAGTTGCCAGCCGAGGCACGCGTGGCGATCTCCCGCGCCACCCACGCTCTGCAACGCCACGCCCGCCCCGGCACCGAACAGGGCCTCTGGCCCGGAGGGTTCACCATGCTGAGCCGCGATCAGACCGCCGCCGTCTGGGACGCCATCCGCGCCCTGCCAGCCGACGATCGCCCCAACCACGTCCGGCACGCCTTCGACCTGGTGCTGCTCAACCTGCGCCAGGACACCGGCGAGGTCATGCTCACCCGCGACCAACTCGCCGAGCGCATCGGCTGCGCGCCGAAGCACGTCAGCACCGTCATGGGCACCCTGGAGCGCATGGGAGTGATCCGCCGCGAACGCCGCCGGGTCGAAGGCATGCAGGGCCGCGGCATGGCGGTCTACTTCATCAACCCCCACGTCGCCTGGAACGGTAGCCTCGACGTTCGCAAGGCCGAGGCGAAGGATACCAAGGCTCCCACCCTGACCCTCATGGAGGGCGGCAAGTCGCCCTGAGAGACCGCGCATGAGCGACCAGAGCCTCTACGACCAAGATTTCTACGCCTGGACGCAGGAACAGGCGGGGCTCCTGCGTGCTGGAAAGCTCTCCACGGCGGACCTCGAACACATCGCCGAGGAAATTGAGAGTATGGGCAAGACCGAGAAGCGCGAACTTGTCAGCCGCCTGACAGTGCTGCTTCTCCACCTGCTCAAGTGGCAATTTCAGCCAGTGCGGCAGGGTGCGTCCTGGCGGCTCTCCATCGCTACGAACCGCGACGCTCTGGCCGATCATTTGGACGATAACCCCAGCCTGCGCGGCATTATCGAGGCCAGCATCGACACAGCATATCGGCGTGCCCGGCGTGATGCTGCCCTCGAAACGGGCCTATCTGAGAATACCTTTCCGGCTGTGTGCCCCTGGTCTTTCTCGCAGATGATGACGGAAGATTTTTGGCCCTAAGTCGCGTCAGGAAGATGTGTCGTTAGAATATACCACGCCTCTCACAGGAAGATTTTAGTTTCCGAAGCTCACTTACCGCCATGCTCCAAATTTTAGCGGTACTCTGATAGAAATTTACTTCTTCTGTGGAAGGTAAGAATGAGTCAAACACCAAGAAAGCCTCATCCTCATCTTGGCGGTAAATTTTCGTGAACCTGTTGTCGGAGTTCCAAAAGGCCATTTGACCTTCAGAGATACCCATTCCATTTATATTTAGACTGAATTGGGCAGATATAGAAGGAAGCCCGGATTCGTTTGATGCCTCGAACATCATAACTTTATATGGAATGTTGTTCATAAATCCCGAAACATTAGCCTTTCCAGATGGCTTCCCACTAAACAAACTTCTAGGATAGCTTAGTTCTGATTTTCCATATTTGCTAAGTTCTCGGCTTAACACGTCAGCGGCTTCATTGACGTTGAGCATTCATACCTCCACGATTCTTGCAAAGTACGCCGCATCGGCAACCGGTGTATGACATGGTAGCCGATGCAGTACTGCTACCATGGTGACAAAGCCAAGGTTCCTAAGTCAGCGCCCCGCGAACTGCGCGGCAATCTTTGCCATTGGCGTATAGTGTTGAAGAATGTCTTTTGTATCTTTGATTAATTGAGGATCGCGAGTTCCAGATTCCAGGAACATCTGGCCGTAGTGCACAATCCCAAGAACGGCGAGTTGGACAACTTGATTATCCATGGCATTTGGAACCCGCGAGTAAAGATTGTACAATTTTGCTGAAGATGTCATTGCATAATATGCTTGATCTTTTAGCCCACAATCGATCGCCTTCCGACAATACTTTATCCGATCTTGCATATACGTGGTCTGAAACTTCAAAAGCTGGTTTGGGTCTTTGAAAGAGTTTGGAGCATCCTCAAAATATAATTCGCAAAGCCATATCATCTGCTTCAATGAAGGTATATCACCTTTCGAGGCTTCACTTTCTATAATAGCAGTTACTTGGCCTGTGTTCTTACTAGATAGCCAAGCGTCTATGAAAACATTGTCTCCGAGTATAGATGATGTTTTAGACCTGTTGCCGTATATTAACTTATAAGTATCATCCTTGGATGAAAATATCTTCTCATAATTAGGCTTTCCGCCAAACATTCCAAACACCAATCTTCTCCTGTAAACTTTATTGGCCAGCGATTCGCAATTAATTGAATAGCATTTTCAAAAATGCAAATGCGAGCGATCAGCACAAATTAGGCTCATCTCCACCTTAGGCGGTTCGACTAACGTCCCATGCTAGGTCCTCGGCTCGGACCTAGCCGGGGCCCCTCTGGCTCGGGCGCCGGCGGTTGGTGTGGACGCCAGATCGACGGTTGCCGCGCCTCCTCGGCCGCCTTCTCGCGCGCCTCCTTGGCTTGCTGATGCTCCCTGTGCAGCCGGTGGATCAGTTCCAGCGACTGCTTCTCGCGCTCGGCCTCCAGCGCCTTCGCCTGTCGATCGGCCGCGAGCTGCGCCCCCACCCCACGGGCGAGACCACTCACCCAGCGCACCCCGGCTGCCACCTGCCGCTCCAGGCCCGCCGCCGCCTCCCGCGCTACCTCCAGCGCCTTCCGGGCCGCCTCCAGCACCCGGTTCCGCTCCCGCACCTCGGCGTTGCGCTGCCCGATCCTCGTCGCCGGCTCCGGTGCGGTTGGCTGCACCGACGGATCCCGCTCCACGGCCGCGGCGTGCTCCCGGCCCGCCCGCCGCTCCATCGCTGTCGCCGCCACCCCCAGGTGCTGCTCGGCCTCCTGCTCCACCCCGCGCCGGGCGAAGCTCCGGTAGTCCACCCGATCCGCCACCAGCGCTCGTTCCAGCGCCTGGTTGACCTGGTGCCCCCACAGTT
>Ga0115856_100536_pt2 | contig 13076 bp, 6 predicted proteins | sample InSIn4gowninarea_FD_83870 | JGI IMG/M metagenome (GOLD analysis project Ga0115856, IMG submission 83870)
TTAGCCACAACGATTGATGACAAGTCCGATGAGCCGATCTATTAATGAAATAGGGCCGAAATTGTTTTTTCGCGTGCCTGACAGTAACAAGGGGGCTTTTCCGATGCGTGGAACATTTCTGGCCGACCCCTTGCCTGCTATTTATTTCTCCTGCCGAGTTTTTTCTGCAGTGAAGGACAGGATGACAGGCCCTTAGGCCACAAGAGGCTACCATAATTCGTCTTTCCACCGAGCCTGCGATTAATAGTGTGCGCTACCCCCCGCCATGGGGGGCCCAGTCCCAAGATCGCAGGGTAATCCTTCATTTGTACCCTTCTTTCTGTAAGCGCGGCACATATTAAATTATTTCCCCCTTTTCTTTTTTATTTATTTTTTTTATCCGAAACGTGTTACTCTGGATCAAAGGTCGTGGGGATGCATTTATCAACAGCAGAGGTATGATCCTGCAGAAGGAAATTTCGAAGCGGCGATGTGTAATTTTTTTTCTATTACTTTATGCTTTATTAGAATTATTTGTTGCGCTTATTTTTGTAGTTGATGTTTGTGCTGCTGGATATTTTTAATAGAATGTGTCATTTTAAAGCATAAAACGGAAAGTCGATTAGTAGCTTTTAAAGCATTTTTGATGCTTAATGGATTGTTTACAAATTCGAAATAGGCATTTTAATGCAATAAGTGTGCAATGTAATATACTACGACATAGTGGTATTGCAAAAGCTGTTGTTGGATTAACAGCTGTCAAAATCCTTTTGCTTGGATTCATTATTATTACTAAGACATAGTGGTATTGCAGAAACTGTTGTTGGATTAACAGCTTTTAAAATCCTTTGGCTTGGATTCATTATTATTATTAAGACATAATGGTATTGCAGAAACTATTGTTGAATTAACAGCTATGAAAATCCTGTTGCTTGGATTTATTATTATTACTAAGTCATAATGGTATTGCAGAAACTGTTGTTGGATTAACAGCTGTCAAAATCCTTTTGCTTGGATTCATTATTATTACTAAAACATAATGGTATTGCAGAAACTGTTGTTGGACTAACAGCTGTCAAAATCCTTTTGCTTGGATTCATTATTATTACTAAGATATAATGGTAGTGCAGAAACCGTTGTTGGATTAACAGCTGTGAAAATCCTTTCACTTGGATTCATTATTATTTTTAATAGTGATTACAACGGAGCCGTATCGTTGTTTTCAGTACATAAAGTTTATGAATAGCTGCGAATGATCTCCTATAAATTGGACATAAACTTTTTTAAATCAATGATTTGCTTGGTTTGGCCAAAGGATACTGTCCATGCAATGAAAAAACTACCCGCACCAACAAAATGCAAACACCAGCTTGCACAATATTATGTTTACAACTTGGGTCCATGGCTCCTTCAACCCTCTTAAAAGTTCTTAACGACTTGTAGCGACAAACTTCTTGACAACTATAAAGACACTTTTGGCCTACTCGTCTATAATGATCGTTTCAGTATAGCGGATAAGTCATAAGCTGACCACACCGTAAGTCCATGCCTCGATTCCGGACAAAAAGTTGTCACTACAGTCTGGAATATTGTCTCATCTTAACAAATAGATCAGTCATCTAGGGTCCGACCAATACGTTGTTCACGAGCAATGCAGCCAGCTGTATATATAGTTGATAAGAAGACCGAGTTAGTCTCATGATAATATATCCTATCAACACCAAATTTTGATTCATTGTCTTTGCATATACTGTCAATACTATTTACATATTATGGGACAGGGAGCGGGAACAAGAATTCGAAATCTTCCTCGTTCGACCGGTCACATCCTCAAGACCATGTCCCTTTCTAATCACGTGATTTCCTGTCATGAGTTGCTACCCTCCTGCTCCCTTGTCTCACTACCCTGGTGTCAAAGAAATCTCATTTTCTATCTACTACTATATGTCATGCGTCTCAAATTGATTATTGCTGTTATTTGACTCAGTGTTACTTGTTAACTAATACTGACTGTATCTGGTCTTGTTTTGTGTCAGCCACTGCGTTATCCATGGTGGGAAATTAGGACGGAAATTATATATTCTCGGCACAGTCTTAACACTGTAAATTAAGGAATGTTGATTTTCGCCACTGTATTCCTGAAATATAATGCTGCATGCGTCTAGCTCTAACTAAGGTTTTACTCGTTCGTCGTCTGTTAACTAATATAGGGTGGTTCAAATCACTGCAAGAACGTTTCATATAAATTACTTTAGTTCTAATAAAACGAGGCGAGTGCGTTAATCAGTAAAGTAGTTGCGACGTGCTCACTATCTTGAAAGGAATGCATCCTTACAAAATACAGGGAGAGGCAGGCTTATTTTCCAAATTCTTCAACTAAACGCCTATTAAGGTACACCAAACGAACGAATGGCAACAGATCATCTGTATGCAGCTGAACTTTCACTCATAGTAACTAAAATCGTTTAAAAAAATTTAATGTATGATGGATTTAGAGGTGTATTTTAACTAGCTCTTAGTAAACACGTATGATTTTCTGAACGAGATAGTGACAGTAAAAATCTCCCGAGTTACCGTTATCGTACTGGTTCATTTCTTACTGATATCATTATATTGGTTCATTTCTTACTGGTGCCATTATCATACTGGTGGATTTCTTGCAGGTAGCATTATGCTGGTTGATATGTTACTGGTACCATTATCATACTGGTTGATTTCTTACTGATACCATTATCATACTGATTGATTTCTTACTGGTACAATTACAATACTGGTTCATTTCATAGTGGTACCTTTATGCTGGTTTATTTCTTACTGGTACCATTAACATACTGGTTCATTTCTTACTGGTACCATTATCATCCTGATTCATTTCTTACTGGTACCATTATACTGGTTGTTTTCTTACTGGTACCATTATCATACTGGTTGATTTCTTGCTGGTGGCATTATGCTGGTTGATATCTTACTGGTACCATTATACTGGTTGATTTCTTACTAGTGCCATTATCATACTGGTTCATTTCTTACTGGTACCATTATACTTGTTGTTTTCTTACTGGTATCATTATCATACTGGTTGACTTCTTGCTGGACAGTGCTGGTATTCTAGTTGGTTTACTTGTGTAAAACATCTGATGTTTAAACAAATACCAACATTAAAAGTGATCTGTGCACGTTCTTTTGAGCACCTTTAGGTGATCTTACTTCTTTAGTTTTCATTAAGTATATATTTCGGTTTAAATAACAACTGTTTCATACAATTACAGTTTGAAACGACCCAATGTGATGATACTTATATGAGTTAACTCATTTGATACTGGTAAAGCATATTGGTACCAGTTAAATTTTATAATGATTCATACAGGAGATTTTACTAGGGTCAGTCAGATCATGGGTCAGTACCAGTGGGTCAGTAAAGCATATTGGATCTGCAGCAACTTTAATTTTATCAAGCAGTAAAGTTTAATTTTATACTAGTTTGCGTACAGGACATTTTACGAGTGTCTGTCAGGTCACTGGTGCTAGTGGAGCCAGTAAAGCGTATTGGTACCTGCAAATTTTGTACTGACACATATACGTCATTTTACCAGTGTCAGTCATGTCATTGGTATCGGTGGGCCGGTAAAACATGATGGTACCAGTTTAATTTTACACTAGTGCATACAAGTCATTTTACCAGCATCAGTCAATCATTGGTGCCAGTGGGCTAATTAGACATATTCTCTAACTGGCCCACTAATTAGACAATACTGGTACATATAGGTCATTTTACCAATGTCAGTCAGGTCATTGGTACCACTGGGTCAGTTAGACATACTGGTGCTAGTTTAATTTTATACTGGTACATAAAGGTCATTTTACCAGTTTCAGTCAGGTCATTGGTACCAGTAACTAGACATATTGATGCCAGTTTAATTTTATACTGGTACATATAGGTCATTTTACCAGTGTCAGTCAGATCATTGGTACCAGTGGGCCAACTAGACATATTGATGCCGGTTTAATTTTATACTGGTACATATTGGTCATTTTACCAGTGTCAGTCAGGTCATTGGTACCAGTGGGCCAATTAGACGTATTGGTACCAGTTTAACTTTGTAATGATACATATAGGTAATTTTACCAGTGTCAGTCAGGTCATTGGTACTAGTGGGCCAGTAAAACTTGTTGGTACCAATTTAATTTTATACTGGTGCGTACAGGCCATTTTATCATTGTTAGTCATTGGTACAAGTGGGCCATTGATAATTAATGCATTTATCCTTTGTACGTGATCAGTGGAGGTTATTGGTACTATTGGGCCAGTGAAGTATATTGAAACCAGGGTCATATTTTGCACGGTTGGCGCATCTGTTATGTTATTTTCCTGATGGTTTTCTTTCCTGATATACATCGTACATACAACTCGCTGATCATTGTCGATGACTTCGCGACAGTCTCTCAACTTCATTTCGCAAATCATTCACCCTCGCGTTACAAAGAATTCGAACAATTTCTGCGCGCCCCCCTTTTCACGGTGCGCTGCTCACTGTAACCGAATAGGGAAAGGAGAGACGAGAACCCCTCCGCCCCCCCGTCGTATGAGGGAGATCAGGAAGCGAAAAGAGACGTTAAAAAACCAGAGGGTAGAAAGAGCAAAAAATGCCAAAAAAAAGTGAGCTCTTAGCAGAAAGGTAACCGATTCATTTTCCACGGCTAAAAGAACACTGGGGCGTCTAAATTAATATTTCCGTGTGACTCGCCCCACAACTAACGAGAGGAAGCGGTACAGGGAAGATTTCGCGGCAATCGTTTTTTTTTTCCCTCAGTTTTTTTCCCTCCCAGAACGCACATAGAAAATTTATAATAAAAAAAAATAAAAGGAAGTTTTACAGTCAGTGTACTGTGGGCGGTGTTCTTTTTACCCCCCCCCCCTCTCCCCATTTTCGAAATTGTAACCTCCTCTGGGCCTTACGCTTCGTTTGTCATGTAAAATGTGCCCATATGACTGCGAAAAGCTCTGTAATTTTCTCGTACCCCAGCTCTTTTTTCGCGTATTAATTAAAAATTCCTAGTCGGGTATTTTCTTTATTTTTTCCTGCTTTCTGTTCGTGGTATGGTTTTATTTTTCTTTATTTTTTGCGTTTTGCGTGCGTTGTATGTAGTTTTCAAATATTGCGTGCACGTGGGAATCGGTCACTTTTTTTTCTTTGTCGTAATTATGAAGCATGAGCGCGAAAAAAATCTTTACGAGAAAAAGTTTATTCTTAAATTTGATTGTGTATTGGGTTGTTTAGTTATGCGTAGTTAGAAATCGATGCCGTGAAATCGTGCTACTAAAATTAGCAATATTGTTTTATAAAAAAAATCCACGGACGTTCCTGGGAAAATAAGCGGGCAATTGAATTGCCCTTTTTTTTTCAGGAACCTTCCATGTAAATACCTGGGACAATAGCAATATTGATCTATATAAAATAATCCACGGACGTTCCTACGAAAATAAGCTGGCAACTGAATTGTCCATTTTTCCCCAGAAACCTTCCATGTAAATACCAGGAAGAATAGCAATATTAATTTATAAAAATTCCACTAACGTTCCTGGAAAAATAAGCGGGCAACTCAAATTGCCCATTTTATCCCAGGAACATTTTATGCAAATACCAGGAAGAATAGCAATATTGATTTATAAAAAAATCCACGATCGTTCCTGGGAGAATAAGCGGGCAACTGAATTGCCCATTTTTTCCCAGGAACCTTCCATGTAAATACCTGGGAAAATAGCAATATTGATTTATAAAAGAATACACGGACGTTCCTACGAAAATAAGTGGGCAACTGAATTGCCCATTTTTTCCAAGAACCTCCCATGTAAATACCAGGAAAAATAGGAATATTGATGTATAAAGAAATCCACGGATGTTCCTGGGAAAATAAGCGGGCAACTGAATTACCCTTTTCTAATACAGAGTCCCATTGTGTCTCATTTAGACATGTTAGACTTGTCCAAGTGTTCTAAATAGAGTCCTTTTTAGAAACCTTAGACAAGTATCATTATTCTAATTGATGTCCTGTTTAAAAAAACGTTTGATTCGTCCTAATAGTCTAGTTGGTGCCCATTTAGTTGATACGTTAGACAAGTACAATTATTCTAACTGATGTCCTGTTTAGAAAGTTTTGACTTGTCTCAATAGTCCAGATGGTGTCCCATTTAGATAATACGTTAGACAAATGCCATTGTTATAATTTATGTCCTGCTTTAAAAAGTTTGACACGTCCCAGTAGTCCAGTTGTCCTATTTAGACAATCCTGTTTAGAAAATATTCTAATTGATGTCCTGGTTTTAAAAAAACGTTTGACTCCTCCCAGTAGTCCAGTTGGTGTCCCATCTAATTAATATGTTACTCAAGTACCATTATTTTATTTGATGTCCTGTTAAGAAAATTTTGACACGTCTCAGTAGTCCAGTTAGTGTCCCATTTAGGTAATACTTTAAACAAATGCCATTGTTATAATTGATGTCCTGTTTAAAAACGTTTGGCACGTCCTAGGAGTCCAGTTGGTGTCCCCTTAGATAGAGATGTTAGTCTTATTCCAATATTCTAAATGGTGTCATTTTTAGAAACGTTGGAAAAGTTCCTTTTTTATTGGTGTCATGTTTAAAATGTTAGGCACATCCTAATAATCCAGTTGGTATATCATTTAGACTTTGAAGTTACCCCAATATTCCAAATGATATCCCGTTAGAAAGTTAAGTGTTTCGAAATCAAATGTTTTCATCCTAAGAAGTAACTGAAGATGCTTTCAAAACAAAGCATCTAGTAACCAAAATAGCAACTAGACGTCAAACACCACGCCAATCCTTCCAGTTTGTTTTCCTAAGCCAGAATTTAAGTTTCTATGTTAAAAGTCATTGACAACAGCAACAATGCACAGCCACTCAGCCTGCACTTTCTTAACACAAACATGTGCCTTGTTTTACTGTGGTCTACGCCTAGCTATTTTATGACAACCCCCCTCCCGCCCCTTAAAAACGTTCCATTGCATTTCTCCTCCCCATGTCCTTGTTTTTGCTCGGCATCCAAGTCCTTTAATATTCGCCAGAGCGAGATGCTGTTCTCTGCACTAATGTTTATACTTATGAGACCCCTTCCCAATTCGTTTTCGCTCCGCCTGAAATGCTCTTTGGATATGGAAAGTGCACCTTAAATACGAACAACAGTCGGAGCGGCATAAAAAAGGGTGAAGAGGGGGGAGGGTTGCCAGGGGAGTGCTTTATTTTATTTTCCTCTACTCCATACGAAGGCTACCGGCAATTGGAAATTTCTTTCGTGCCCTCTTGAGTTTCCGCCCCACCCCCCTTACTTGCGTATTTTTTGTTCCCGAACATTAAGTTCCACGAAGCGAGGGGTACGAAGAAGTCGTGAAACAAGGGGGGGGGGAGGGTGAAGAATATGGAAGCATAAAAGACCGTGTTGGGGGTGGCTTTTCTGCATCGATCAACAGATCCTGGGCGATATGCCCTACTTTTTCCGTCTCTTTGTTTTCTCGTTTTTTTGTTTTCGCTCCACTGAGCCAAATTGCAGTTTCTTTGTATATTTTTTCACCCTTCTATCTCTCTCTCAGAGTCCCGATAAGCCATGGGCGCTTTCTTCGTACCATCTCCATTAGGGGGGTTTTCAGCGTACGCGACCCTGTGTGACTTTCCTTTTTCTGAAGATTTAAAGGAAGAAAATCCCGACCCCTGTTTTTTATTATCACTTTCCTTCTCAAACCTGCATGCTCACCAATTTTGATTTCAACGCCTCTCTCTCTCTCTCTCCAGGATTAGCGCGATGTTATATAGACGGTGAAATTTTATGATTCCGTTTAAGCATCTCTATATCTCCAGGGACTCACTGGGGATATCACTAGATTTAGCATTGGATTCCAGCCGTTCTTTATTTCCGTTTCCTCCCTGAGATTGGGTTTCATGTAACACGATATAAAGATGACTGTTTTTAATTCATTTTATTGGACTTTATTTGATTCGTCTTTAGGGGGGGGTATTAAGGCTTTGCTATCGTGAATCAAGGTTTAATTTCAATTTGAAAACAATTCTGTCGAAATTAAATATACTCATAACTATAACTAAACTAAAAGATAAATACTGGCGACGTGTTTGGTACAAAGGTAGTTTAGCAAATTTTTACTCTTAAAATACATTACCTTTTAGAGAAACTCGCTAAAGGTCTCTCCCTTCCTCTCCCTAGCTGAATTCAATGTGAAATTGAATTTCTAAAATACTTTTTAGATATCGCAATTTTTTTTTTAAACATGGTATAGTCTGGCTCCGATAAGTTGGTAGATGAGCCACGTGATTTTGGACGAGTTTATTCCCTTAAATCGGTGACAGGTAGAAACTTCCGAGGATAACCGTGCTTCTAGAATTGGCGATTGATGAAAAAAAAAATGCACGTGTTTTTTAACATAACCTTATTTACTTTAGAAAACACAACAAAATATATTTCATCGAAACCAAAATTTACAATAATCACGATCTAATTGAAAGAGGTTATCATTAAATTTTATATTTTTAAATCTGGGAATGGCATTATTTTTGTTCTCTAGATGAAAATTTAAATTTCATTTTCAGGAATTTCAGGATGGAAAAAAATTTACAAAGAACACAAACTTCAAACTGAACGAGAAGAAAATAAATAAAAATAAAATATAAATAAGTAAATATTAAAAAAATACGTACACTCAGAAGTCACAATTTAATAAAAAAGAAGGAACAAGCAGGCCGTTGAAGTCGTATTTTTTCTGTACTAGCTCACGAAAAGGCGAAAAATAATTGGATTCTTTCATTCAGCTATCTAATCCAAACAATGTTCGCCAAGCGGCAGTTTCTTGAGGTAACCCTTCCGTATTCCCCCGCAACGAAATAAACTCTTCCAAGGTCGAATTGTCTTCTTATCAGAGCCAAACTATAACTGACACACACACACACGGAACCAGAGTACAATCTTGCATCCACAGCCATGCATGCCAGATGAATGGTTGTACCTGGGTTGCAATGAGTTTCGCAACAATGATTGTGTCGGTTCTTATTTAAAATTATACATACATAAAGGAAATAAAATGATAATGATAATGAAAATGCATACCGAATTATTTACAAAATATTAAATACTAAAAATTAGTTTGATGTAGTACATAAGTAAATGGGTAAACACATATAGTACAATATAGAATGTCAAAAAAAATATTTAAAGAGCTATAAATGTTACAATGTAAAATAAATATTACAGTTACCATAGTTTAGGCAGTTTTCTTTACAATAGCAGGTATTCATAAATGATTTTTAATTTTTAAACTAAGGATATGAGATCTTCGTGTTCAGTTAAAACATTTACCAAGCTTATAAGAGCTGTTTTTGCTTCTTTATGGGCTATTACATTTTTAATGTTTTCTCTCTCTGTAACTTTGTTCCCTCTTTTCACACTCTGTAAGGGGGCAGTGGTATATATAATGCTCTGGGTCGCCCCATGTTCCACAAGCACAGAACGGTAACTTCTTGCAAATGAAATTAGGATATAATGGGAAAGGGCCATGGCCTGTGAGAATCAGAATTATTTGCCTTGGAAATGAAAATGGATTGGTAGTTACTTGTAAGATTTTATATATTTTCCTTCCTGTTTTGCCTGTTGACCATTCGTCTTGCCAATTGTACATCATTTCTTCCTTTAAAATATTTAATATTAATTTTCTTGGAAATTTAAATTCCTTTGTTTTGTCCAATGTAGTGGCTCCTTTAGCCAAAATATCTGCCTTTTCTTTACCTTCTACACCAGCATGGTCCTTTACCCAATGTATCTTTATGTATTTTTTCCCTTGTATTGGCGATCGAATTTCTCTTGATGTTTTATTTCTCGTAATTGGATTCTTAGTGTTATGAATGGCAGCAGCGTTATCCGATCAGATGTTATAACTGACAGACAGTTATGCAACCTGTATAAAGAGTATTATTGATTCAAAAAGAGATTCTTTTGAAATTTAAAATAATTTTTTTATAAAGTTACAGTAAAAGTCAAATGTTGAAATTAAGCTTTCAGCATATTGCATTTGTGTTCTAAAATATTGCTATAGAATTAACAATGGCGGAAATTGCAATACATTGGTAACTGACTGACGTTCGAATAAATGACTAATATTTCTAAATGCCCTTATGCAAAAAATAAAAATTTGTTATAAAAATCGTTGTAAATGAGTTTACACAAGGGACAAGCATTTAAAGTAAGATTCTTATTAGCTTTATTATATCAATAACTTCTGTTAAAATATGGTTTTTCTTTTACTTTTAATGTGAGCTGCTTGGATTCAAATTTATACTTTAAAGGAATAAATTATTAGAAAATTAGCTATTAAAATTTGGTGTTCAGAGTTTAAACTATCCCTTTTTTTGCTTTAAACTCTTTTAATTACGTTGGTTTTATAAAAATAAGTATAAGGAATTTTGGTATATTTGAACTTAAATCATTTATGCAGTCTTACGTTGTACCTCAAACTTTAATGTTCAGTTTAAAATTTTCATTAAATTGCCCATAAACACTTTGATTGTGTAAATTACCATTTAAATTATCAAGTTTTTGCTGATTTTAAATCCTAGAAGATAACGAGTTTTCATTTATATTCATTGTTATTACCTATCAACATGTAAAATGTTATTGCTTAGTTTTTTGGGAATTATTACGGACGAAGTTAAAATGACATTTCAGTCCATGAAAAACTTAAGTTTCTCTCTCTCTCTCCCTCCTCCCCCCCAGAGCTATACTACAATCCTATTTTTAACCAAGGTTTTTCCGACGTTATAATGAAAAAATTAAAATGACAAACAGTTCTGTTAATAAAGAACAATTAAAATGACAAACAGTTTTGTTAATAAAGAAAAATTAAAATGACAAACAGTTTTGTTAATAAAGAATAAAATTTGCACTGAAGCTTAAATTTTTACCATGCAGTTATTTCTGTCTTAAAGTATAAAAAGTTAACCAACAAAGATTGGCTGACTGTAATATATGAGATGAAAAAAAAATGGCATTGCGATTAATGACGAAAAATAATAGCATATAAATAAATCTAAGTTTCTGAAATCCCTTAAAACAAATGTGATAATTTAAAGCATTATGTATGTTAATGTAAGATACTGTAGAATACTGAAGAATAATTACGATAAAACGAAATTTCAATAGTTTCTAAGTCATTTTTTCTCGAGTAATCAAAATTAATTTTCCTAAAGCATTAATTGGTACAGAAAAAATTTAAAAAGTATTTTTCCGAAAATACGATGTAAAATTTTTATCGGCATTAAGTATTGCTTTGATCGAGCAAAATAATTTTTTCCTCGGGAAATAATGATAATGCTATTAATTTAAAAATTAAAGTAGATGGTTTGACTTACGTAGGAAAAAAATAATTTTAATGTTTAGCCTAAATTTAAGTAGTATTACTTACGTTTAAGAAATTAATTTTACTTATTTTTAACTTGAAAAAAGAAATAATTAGAGAATATGCGAATTTGCTGTTTTTAAAAACGATTATCAAAATGCAAATGAAATGAAGTAGAAAAAGAAAATGCATACATTGAGTTTTTCTGTAAAATTTATTTTTGGTGTCGAAATAAAAAATAACCTTTATGTAACTTAAAATCTAATTGAGAACGAACGAAAACTGACAGAATACAAATTGTAACTTCGATAAAAAAAAAAAAAAAAAAGTTAATGGAAGCAAAGTATTTTCATGAAACTATTCTTTGTGAAAATATAATCTTTCGACAATTTGAGTTATTGGTATTTTGTGCTTAAATGAATGCATTAGAAACATCATTAAATTCAGATGTAGCTATGCTATTAATTTTCAAGCATTTCTATGCTTATAATTAATAATCAAGAGATATAGTTTTAAATGGATACAGGAAGATTACCTTCACAAAATATGAGAAGCTAGCTTGCTGATCATCACTTCTGACACCAATTGCTGCATTTATTTTCTACTGTTGCATTCATCTTCCGATTTAGTGTCGAAAGAATGTGTATCGTAACGAGCATGAAGATATTCTTTGTTACCGCTATTATGTGCCACTTAAAGAACATTACAATTTTTACTCCGCAAATTCAGGTTATTAGCGAGACAATACATTAGTACCATTAGCATGACGAATATTTCAATCACCCCGACACTTGATATGAATACCGTTCGTTATCAATTTTAATTAATCAAGTGAATAGTAAAAGCCCTATACTTAATTTTGTTTTTAGAATTTTTGAGTATTTATTAAATAATAGTTACTTATAATAGTTACTTATTGGTTCCACAGAGTGATCCAAAAACCTTGCAACCCATGAATAAACCTTTTATTTTAAAAATGCTGTTAAGTGTAACAAAAATATTTTGGGGTAGTTGGAAACACTATATTTTTCAAAATGATGAGACATTTTTATTTTTTTAAGCTATATGTGGTATAGAGTTAACCACATTCACCATTTAGGCGATTAATAACAAAATAGATTTACCCTGCCAGCGAGCTGGCGACGGAATTCATCTTTGCTTGCAAACACCTATCGGGTTTGGCAACCCCCACTCAGTCTGGGTTGTAACTTTAAGAATCTCGCTTGCGCACGAGAACTATGCTTTTTTTTGTATGTGGCGTGCTGCACTTTTTATTTATGGTTCGTTCCACAATTTTTGCCATGTTTTCAAAAGAATAAAAGAACATTTCAAGATGTGAAGTGTATTTTATTTTCCCTGTAATGTTATTCCGATCTTGAGGTATTCGGAAAATCTACGCAATGTTAATACGATCACATTTTTTTTTCGAAGTTACCTTGAATCACCTTTTTGTGATACTCTACATGTGATTTCTTCAAGGTGATATATTTTCATGTGATATATCTCATCCGAAATTCAACAGCATACCGTACAGTCCTTTTTCAATCGTTGAAACCCTGTCATTATTGTGTTGTCCGCTCCAACCATTTATAGAAAAACCATCGGTACCTGTGACTACATTATGTTCATCAACCTCGCCTTATCTTAAAAATTGGCAGTAAATTTTTTTCCCCATGAATCTCACTTTA
>Ga0115856_100617_pt1 | contig 13073 bp, 7 predicted proteins | sample InSIn4gowninarea_FD_83870 | JGI IMG/M metagenome (GOLD analysis project Ga0115856, IMG submission 83870)
TGAAATAAGCTACTTGAAACAGCTATTCATTTAGCAGAAGAGTTAGAGGCGTAAATTAATGTATTATACTCTTTATTCCGTCGGAAGAATGTAATACTCAGTTTTTTTTAATCGCAACACTCGCAGAACAAAAACGATCACTTCATTTTCCGGAACTGCAAATAACCACAGTTCCCCCTGCGCGTGAATCTGCTTCCTATCGCGCTAATGCGCACAAGCACACAACAGTTAAAACTCGCTTCGCTGGCACTGTGCAACTTAACAGTTCCGTGCGTGGTTTTCGTAAGTGTTTCGTCGTTTAGGTGATGGCTACTGATACGAAATTTTAAGAATGCGTACGAGTACGAATTAAAAATGAAGTAAAGGAGAAAAAATTCATTTATACGGAATATTTTTGATAAAACAGATTGTAAATTGGGGGTGCTGCAGTTCCACAGTGCCTATGCACGAGCCGCCACTGCTTGTCACGATGAGCACCGGCGGTGGACAAAGGTTTTTGCGGCTCCACTTTTCACGGGGTACCCTATCTGGCGTAAGGTCCGACTGCACCCCAGGTTTTGACGACCATATCTTACTCGGGACCAGCGGCATGATAGACGTCTGACATAACCACTATACCAAATGGGTGGCGTGATATGAGTCTGAATACATAACGTTTAGAGGACTCGAGGTAGAATGGAGTAATTAAATGTTCAATCAGTTTTCTATGAATAAGGTAAGCGTGAAACATTCAACCATGTTACAAAAGAAAATTTTACTTAATAATCTTACATATTATATTAGCTTAAATGACTCTGGATTTTCATGTGTTTATGAATAAACAATAATGCTCTGCATTTTCCCACTATGCCTTATACATGGAACATAACGAGAAAAAGGATACTAGATAGTAATAAAAATAAATGTAAAAAGTTAACAAAATAAAATTTTTAATTTAAATTTAAATTCTTAATATTATTAAAATGTAGTTGAGTATGCATATTGTTAGAAAGCTTTGAAAAAGAGAAAAAACTGAATAATGAAAATAAAACTCACTAGAAAATTCAACTTACTGTTCATTACTATTAGCTATGTTTACATATCAAACTTTCTTCATTGTCTAAAGTTTTGATTCCAACACATGAGTTGTGATATCATTTGTAGCACCGTAAATAGACATTCGATCCCTCAATTGATTTTGGTTTGGTTTGCCGCTCTACGGTCATTTTTACTCACGAGTCATTACACTCATTTTTACTTACTATTGTTTAAAGTGGATTCCGAACACACTACAACCTTTCAACTACTTCATTTTCACTACAGACTTTCAACTACTACAAACACTCATGCCCGAAGTGGGAATCGATCCGCAAATGCTGAACTTCAACCAAAGTGTTAGCCACTCAGCTAGCAATTGGCTGACCCCTCATTTGAAGAATAGAAAGTTACCTTTGATCGTCTCTTCAATTCTCACTTCGCTGTTTGTTATATAGTTTCGTTTATTATTTCTAAACCGCATCTTAAATTTAATTATTGGTACATTTTTCAAACCTTGCTATTCACTATTGGATATTTTTGTTGGAAAAGGCAGTTTTTTTTATTCTCTTTTCTTTCCTTCTTTTTGAATTATTTTTTTTCCTTTTTTTCTTCCTTTTTAGCACATGTAGTTTTCTAATTCAGCCTTATACGGTCAGTCCCTTTAAATAAAGGTTTTGTGTTTCTTTCTATAAAAGTTATATTCGTGCCAAGACTAGAAGAGAGAAGGGGATAGTATCCCGTTGTACTCGTCACGTTTCGTGCCAAGATCATTTTCTAGGCTATAACCGACTTCAAAATCGAAATAGAGTAAATTAAAACCACATCAATACACAGCTAAATGCATGTTCTTTATGAGTATGTGACATTAAAGAGGTTATTCTTAATATAGTAAACAGCCTACGTTGAATGGGAAAAAGATGAAAATTAGAAAACTCCAAATGTAAAAGACGATTTATGTCTTAGCCTTTTACGAGTAAATAAAACAAGGTATTTTTACAAGTGTAGTGTCCTTGAGACACTACGTTTTTATCACCATTTGTGACAGCCACACTGTTTTTTAATATTTTTTAAATTATTTTATGAAGAACACTGCATGACTTCGGCAACATGTAATACAAGACAAAGAAGGAGATGGACTGTATATCGCCAATAAAGCGATAAATGCAAGATCTGGAAATCATGCAAGAAAATCCACCGCATAACAAAAACTGTGGTAGTAGAAACGGGTTTGAGGACAGCTTACCCTCTCACCTAACTACGGGGTTCACCTTTGAACCGAACGATGCTTCTTCCAGACAAGTGCAGAGTACGTACAGAGATGTGGGTGAGAGAAAAGAAATGATGGCCGAAAATGGTTGATACTAAAAAGCCATGTGATCTGTATTTCTTTTTGACATTAAAATTTCACGTGTTCCTAAGATTTGATCTCCAAAATGGAACATTAAGATTGCGACTGTTATGTGATTTCAATGAAGATGTGTTATGATGACAAGGATTTCAGTGACGGAGTTTTTCGAATTTGAGGATGGATGCTTATTTGGTTGAAACTTAACTGACTTGTCTTTTACAATGAACTGATAAGTTACTTTTTATTTCTCCCTCTCCTAATTTTATTTTTATATATTTATATTTTTTGGTGGTGGAAATTAAAAATTTCCACCATTAAAAATCCTGTATGTGTACAGGATAAGAAAGGGATCAATTGATGGTGATGTCACAAGATTAACTAAATAAAGGTAATTATTTTAAATTTAAATTTGAGTTCGTTTTAATGTTAAATATTTTGGCTATAGCGGTCATAACAATTTGTATTGTAAATCTGAACTTTATGTTTCTTCTAGGCTTCTCTTTAGCATTTAAAACTTATTTAAACTAATATATCTTAACACCAGGCATACTCGGAAAAAAGTCTGATTTCTCTACAAAGCACAGTACGAATATAGTCAAAATATATTTGACTATATTTGACTGTATTATATGTTCAGGCTTCTCCTCTGTTTGGTAAGAAGATTTATCTAATTTTCATTACTTCTCTGCACGCGTTAACCCAAGAAAACAGGCCTATCCTGTTGTACTCCGAATTCCCCTATGGTTTAGAGACATACGGGGTAAAAACGGCTATAGCACAGCAAAGAATAGCTCCCCGGATTTGCCATCGTTGCCGACAGCTCTCTATTTATCAAACTGCAACCACATGAGAACATCTAAGATATCTCCGCAAGTCTGCTTGATCGGCAGGAGCGCTACTTCCGATTGAACTCAGGTCCTTGTTCCTGATTTAATAATCAACACCAATGCTTAACTTCTCCAGATTATGGGTTGTTGGCATCGGGCAATACTTATCAAACTATATATGTTTGTGTAGTTCTGAAATCACTGTTACAACATAGCAATGTATTAAAGAGTAAGAAAAGAGAATTGAAAGAGCGTGTGCCTTTTGAAAACTCCGAAGCAATTCCGTAGAATAAAAACGTCAACGTTTTAACTGGTGAAATTAAAAATTTATTTCTTTGTAGGAGAACTTGATTCACTCGATAATGAACTTTGAAACTGTCACAGAAAAATCAGCCGCAAACCACTTGAAAGGACACTAGGACTGCTGAAACCAGCTTTAATTGTTTAAAAGAGCAGGCGTTCGCAGGAACTTTCGAAGAAACTCATTAAAAAACAGTTTGAGAGAAATATAGTAATCATTGCGATATACAGAATTGTCCAAGAAAAATAAAACATTTAATAGATTACATCTACTGGCTAATACAGTCTTACTCACGAACACTGGAGACCCCGGAATGTAATTTTTAGGAGAGTGAGGATTTTTTGTCATACATCCCAGCCTTGAAATTTCAATCACGGAAAAATTTTATAAAATGTGCTGACACTAATGAAAACCTTGACAATGGTTTCTATTTTATGCGATAGATATCATTAATTCAAAATTTTATGAACCACTGAAAAATGGCTGTTGCTCTGGGAGGGGAAAAATTGCGTCATCGAGTTTGTTAGTTTCGACATCAATTTTTCAAGACACGTTTTCTCGTTCACTCCAGTGCAAGTGGCTAAACTGTTAAACCTTCACTTTTATTTTCATTCATTTATTTATTTATTTACTTTTTTCTGCTGTTATTTATTTACCAGCTGCTAGGCTTTCATGTTTAGTTTAGCTGTGTTTTACGCGCAATAATTACTTTGTGTAATACATCACGAGATGATGTAATTTTGTTTTCACGTGCTGAAGTTGTTAAATAGCGAATTCAGATAAAAGATGGAAATGGCGAAACGTAGTCTCTTTATATTCTGAGTTTTTTCAATGGTTAAACTGAAACCAGCAGGCAAGATGGTTCCAAGATTTCATTTATTTCAATGCCCAGAAAATTATGACGGAATTAATCCTCTAGCCTGGGAACATCTCTGAAATTAACAATTAAAAATCACAAGTGCAAAGAACGAGTCAAGATAGGTAGCGTCAAATGGTTTTACTAATTCAGTGTTTTAATTTTATTCGAAGGTATTATTTTTCTTTCTTTATTCCTTGGAGTTTTTTAATTCGTCGTTTTGCTTGTTAAACTATAACCGTAATATTTACCTGTAACGCGTTTTATTTTTGCACTTCGTGTCGTTTTCTATGTTTAATATGAAAGCTATTCTAGGTATTTTTAAATATACATTATGTATCTTCTGTTTTATTTTTTTCGAATGTTCCTACTTATTTTAACGGTAAATTGATTTGTTTATATTGGTCACTACTGTTTTATTGTCGATGGGATGTGTAAGGCTTCACATGTAATTTTGCCTCTCTGCATGTTCTCTGATGAAACACATACTATATTTCTGTACCATTTGTCGATTGAGAATGTTAATGTTATTACACTCACAGTGGGGAAGTGGCTGTGAGCTTTCATCTTTATTTCCCCACCGGAGAAGGATCTTCTACATTAGATCACGTAAAATTATACATAAAACGTTTACCAAAATATAAACTACAATGACGGCCTAGTTTCCGTAGGATCGTCAACGTTAACAAATCATGAAAATAAGTGTATACAATGAAGTATTAAAAGGGTTTTACAAATCTAGAAAAATACAGTCAAGTTATTATAACTTGATGGTACAAGTAAACTTAAACAAAATTTAGTAAATGAAAATATGCATCTAGCTAAAGAATTTAGAAATTTCATATTAGAAAAAAAATCCCAAAATAAAAAAAAAGAAATAACAACAAGGAATTTTAAAAAATATACATAAGGAAATAGACTCAAAAACTAAAATAAAAAAATGAACAGGAAATACATAAAAAATATAAAGTGAAACTAAAAAAACTAGAGTTAAATTGATTGAATAAAGCTTTCATTATACAATAACCATTTAATAAGACGACATATTTTGTAAATATTTGAGTTATATTTTAAGACATTTGAAAACCATAGCATTTCATTGCTCGCAGAGGGTTTACTAAAGTGATAACAAACAGTCAAAGGATATTCAAATGTATAGTGCTCAGCATCCCCATATTTTGAACCTACACAATTTGGTGAATCTATTTTTCCGATATACTGTAAGAAAGATGGAAATGGGCCTCTATTAGTCAAAAACAGGTTTAAGAAATAGTTATCATATAAATGGGTTATAGAAACTTTTGGGAGAAATTTATAGGTAAATCTGCCATTTAACGAAGAATCCCACCGAGTCTGCCAAGCGTTCATGATATATTTGAATAAGATGGAACTAACATATGATTTAGTTAAAGGGAGTTTTGTGGAAGTACCAGTAAAAGTGAGTAAAGTAGCTTGCTTAGCTAACTCGTCAGCTCTTTCATTTCCGACTATTCCAATATGAGCCTTTACCCAGGAAATTACTCCATAAGTCCCTTTAAAAGTTAAAAACAATTTAATAACATCTTGTAACATTTTATTCTTTTGTCTGTTTTTAGTTTAGAGCAGCGATTACTGATTGACTATCAGAAAAATGATAAAAGATCTAGTTTGATAATGATTTAGATGCCAATTTAAAGCATTTAATATAGCAAAAGTTTCTGCCTGGTAAATAGTATTACATGGAGAGAGTTTAGAGTTCCATGAATAAAGACAAATATTATTATCGTAGACACAAAAGGAAGCTCCCACTCCCTCCTCTGTCTTCGAACCATCTGTATAATAACACAATGTATCTTGCCTAGGCATAGGTTCTTCAGTTGCAATACTATTAAATATAAAATAATCAAAAGGAGATATAACCCATCGCGACTGCGAAAGATCCATCATATCTGGTGTATAAACTTGATCATCAATGTTAACCTGTTCTTTGAGACGAAACAATTTGCCTATTGTATATTCCTTGAAGAGGATTAAATCAATTGGTAATAATCCAGCTAACTGTAAAACAGCGTCTGTAGAAGTGTGCCTATTGGCTTTTGTTATTTTAAGAGCGAATTGCCTTTGTAAAGAACTCAATATGCGTTTGCTATGGCTGTGTAAATTTACCCCCAAACCGAAGCGGCATAAACAATGATTCGTTCTATCACCGTATGATACCAAACTTTAAGGTTATCCCCTGTTAAGTCTTTAGAATTTGTCCAAAACAGTAACTTAGCCAAAGCATTGTTACCCACCATTTCTAAGTTTTTTCTAGTATTTCCAGCTATTACCAAAGAAATGTCATCAGCGTAAGCCGATAACATTATATTATTTGGTAATGGAACCCTTAGTAAAGTATCTAAAACTAAATTCCACAAGATCGGGGCAATAGATGAGCCTTGAGGGACACCTTTAGTAGTGTTGATATAAATAACTGCAGTAGGGTGATAAAAAATTAAAATACGGGCTGATATCAAAGACATAATAAGTTTGACGAATGATTTATTAATTCCTCTTGAAATAAGAGCATCATGGATGTCATCAAATCTAATAGAGTCAAATGCTGCCGAAATATCAGCAGCGATGACTGCCACGTACTTAAAAGTAGATTTAAATCTATGTAAAGTTTTAATAATAAAGTTTAGAGCTTGTTCAGTATTTCGATTATCTAGAAATCCAAATTGATAATCTGAAATAGGAGAGAAATTATGTAAATGAAACATTAACCTATGCAACAAAAATTTGTCTAAAATTTTAGAAAAATAGGGTGCTAAACAGATCGGTCTATATGAATTAACTGTGTAAGCAGGTTTATTGGGTTTAGAAAGAAGAATAAGTTTTGAAAATTCAAGAAAGTGAGGTACGTAGCCTGTAGTGAATATAAAAGTGAAAAACTTTTTAAAGAAGTCAGGCCAAGCAAGAAAAGAACAATAAATAATTTTAGCATCCATGCCATACGGCCCGGGTGCTTTAAATGGAGTGAGGCTCTTAATTGCTATTTTAATTTCATCATAAGTTTTATTTGGAAATATGGGTAATAATGGTAAATTAAAGTCATGAAATTGATAACTGAGATCAGGTGAGACAGAAGAGTCTGGAAAGATTTTAGAAAAAATCGCCTCACAAGAGACTTTTTAAAGTCCATGTCTCACAAGAGACATGGACTTTAAAAAAAAATCGCAAAAATAAGATCAAAATCGCAGCACTTTCAACGCAGGCGTTATTGTAGTTGGTCTGTGTTTAATATATAATTTCCTGGAAGATTGAAATTCGACCGCAACTATCTTTGCGAAGTATTTCGGTCTAAATTCCATTCTCTGAGAGACTTTGTGTACGAGATCGCCTCAATAGAAATTGCAGCGCTTCTTCCTCATAGGAACCATGGTTGATCAAGCTACCCTCGATAAAATAATGGTAATCACTAAATTAAAATTTCGGTCGCAAAATAGCCTAAAATGTTAGGTTTGAGAAACGTTTCGATGGGGAGATGACCTTGTTTTGTGCTCTACAAATCAATTCAAATTCCTCGACAGTGTTCATTTTAACACATATAATGTTTTATTTTAAGTGATGAAATGACACGTAATATATATATATATATATATATATATATATATATATATATATATATATATTTTATTTTATATTTTTTTATTTTTTTTTTTTTTTGTTTTATAATATAATATTTTTGTCTATTATATAAATCCGTTTGCACCAGAGCTGACGGGTTATCGAAGGGTTGGCGACATTCATTTGATGGTCTCTATAATCGATAAGTAACCACGAAATTTTGTATTGTTGGTATATTTAACATTTTATTTTTTTAACACAGTAATTTATATACATATATTTAAGAAATAAATGTTACATTTACGCATTTATACCCATTAATAATAAGCCTATCCCGTCGCAGCAAGTCGGTAGAAGCTCGGTTCCCAACAGAACACTGAAAGTGAAGCAGCAAGGTCCGAGGTCAATGCTTGAGACCAACTCTCTGTGGCTCCATTGTTCTCCATGTTCTCAAGTCAACATATGGGGGTGCAAAGCTAGGTGAAGGTCTCTCATCAGGAGGTTGGTTCAAAATTAAGCGATCTAAAATCTGAGTAGAAGTCGCACTTACAACCAATGGAGGTCGCATGAAAATCGAAACTGCCACCATCGCCCTATTATCTGTTAATATGAGTTGACCTGATGATACAATCACGAGGCTCGTCCAAGGGGTGTCATACTCACCGTTTTTTGCCAAAGGTTAGCGGTCGACTTCATTTTTGCTGTCCTCTGATGAATATCTTTCTGTTCAATATAGGACACTTTCCTGCTTTCATGTATTTGATTGGGAAGCTTGAATCGCCCGACTGTGTATGTCGAAACTATGGTGATTCCTTGAATTATATTTGTGATTGTGAACTCATTACTCAATTTCATCTAAATCGACCATCTCCTCGATTTGAAGAGCTCTGGTACAGGACCCTTTTAAAATCATCCTCTTCAGTTAAAGTACAGTCGTCCCTCGGTAATTCGCGCTTCGAATTTCGCGGCTTCACTCTATCGCGGTTTTTTCTAATCACACATAATCATTAAAAAATTGATCGACGCATTGAAAATGATACATCGCGCGCTCGAGTATGAGGGTGCTGGCCACTTATTGACTATCCTATACTGGCCACAGTTTGGAATGATTTCCTAAATGATGTGCGTATTGCGTTTCTGGAATGTTCTTGATGGAGAGATGGAATCCAACAAAAGTCATCTCATACATATGAAGAGACAATTCCAGAAACTGCTTATCCCAATGTTATGCGTGCATCAAGCCGCCTACTGTCTACGTGTAGTACTCCTTTAGCGGAAGAAGACGACGAGGACACTAGGACACTGTTGAAACTGTTGAAGAGACTATCTTTCTGAGGTCATGTCTTCAGAGAAGCAGTAACGGTGGTCTTCTTATTATGCAATACATTCATCGCTTCATCGAACAAATTACAATACTTTCAGAAGTTAGTTGTGCGGAAAAACTAAGTGTGTAATATAATGAAATGTGAAACAAAAATAATGTAATATTTGTAAAGTTTGATGTAATATTTTCACTTATTTTTTCTAATATAGTAGGCAGTACGAGGATAATGGTGACTAATGATAACAAATTTGTGCCCTCTAATAACAATAAGAACCCTCTAATAATGTTTTGTAACATTATTGGATGGTTCTTAATGTTAAAAGGCGTATTTAGAAGGTCGTAATCAGGTTTGCTTGGTTCTAACTACGAAAATATTCGATTTATAAAGGAAGAATCCTACTTCGCGGAAATTCACTTATCGCGGTAGAGTCTGGAACCGACTAACCGCAATAAACGAGGTTCGACTGTATTCGAGACTTGCTCAAATGGCTTCTTAAAATGAACTCGATATTCAAAGAGTGTATCCCTAGTCTAATTTGATCTATCTTCTAGGCCTCTCACAATGCCCTTGTTTTTCTCTCATTAATTTTTTGTGACACATATTCTTTTGTTCTCCTATCTGCAAATAATCAAAACTTAATTTGTATACTGTCTAATTCCCTTATTTATATTTACTCTTTTATTTGTGTTTATTACTTACGCATTGTTTTTTTTTATTTAATATGTTCTGTTTTCTTCTAATGTTCTATTCGCAACAGTACTTTCACGTTAACTGCATATGTAATTTTTTAATCCAATAAACCTTTTCCCCTGCGAGTTTCAAACTTCGCAAACCTGGGATTATTTTCCTGGTCGAAGGACTCGTGGAGTGTTGGAAATGGAAATGATGATACAATTGATCAAGTGGGGGCATGAAAAACAACAACAAAAACAATAATGCATCTGGCATTATTTCATCAAAAATCACGGTTTTGTTCCGTGTATCAGTTCAAGTCCCTGTCTTGGAAGTAAGTTTTCATAGAATTAAAAAAAAGGAAGAGAATAAGTATTGGCTGTTTAACAAACAACAAACTAAACAAATGAAAGAGAAACTTTAACAAACATTACTCCAAATGTGCAACAATACTTCTGAGATGTTTCTATTGTCAATATTGATGAAGAAACTTAACAATGTATCTCTTCTACTATAAATAAATTAAAAACAATTCAAAGCAGATTTTTAACGTCCTTTTCCTGGACCTATCAAAATTTCAGTGACATTGCTTTAAAATCAAAATTTTGTTTTTACCTTCCACAGTCATGGTTGTTTTGCTATTTCTATTCACAACGCTCATCATAGTGACGGCGACTGTCCTGGGATGCCTTTTTGATCGTCTAAACGAGAACAGGCGGCGTCGCGGCCGGAAAAAATGAAGCAAGAAGCAAGAAAGTAGATAAAATTTCTAAAGACATTCTGGATAACGAGCAATATGCGTTTTTCAAAATGGCGAAAGATCTAGAAGACCTCATCAGTAACCTAGACAACGGAATTCATCGGAAGAAACGAAGAACTTTCAAAGAAAAGAACTTTGTCGGCATATCTCTTAAGAATAAAAAAGTTTAAGGCAATTAAGGAATTACATACACAACCTGTGTCTCTTTTATTTGTATACCTTTACTTAGGAGGTCAAACTGTCTTAAAACTCTTCAACTTCAGGCCTCTTCTCGTTCAGGCATGGACTGTAAACCAATTTTTTCACGCTCAAATGATGCAGATTAAGAGTTTGATTTCGTCGAAACCATATAATATAATTTTTTTACACATTATTGTCAGGTGTGGTGTTTTCGGAGAACATAGGTAATGGTTCGTCTCTCATCCTATTTTTGAGTCTGCATCCTCCCCCAAGGGTTTGGGTCAAGTCGTCGACAATCACTTCGTGGACAGTTCATTTCGTCTACATCACATCATCGACAGGTACGTTTCGTCGACCGGTCGTTTCGCCGACAGGTACGTTTCGTCGACAAGTTCATTTCGTCGACAAGTTATTTCGTCAAAATGTACGTATATTTTAAATTTAAGATTATTTGTCAAATGTTTTCTTAAAAATATGATACGTGTATAACATTTTTCACACGTTTGTTAAATGATAGGTTTGACAAGTAATCATAAATTTAAAATACTCTGTCTTATTAATCATGTTAAGGAATTCCTATCATCAGAATTATTTTAATATTTTAGAGAAGTTCAAAAACTTTCCTAAATTTATAAAATAGATGAAAATTAGAATAAGGAAAATATCTTACTATTATTTTACTGTCAAATTCCTTTGATAATCGATCACTGTTGAGTAGCTTGTAAGACTTCAATGAAGAAATAAAATTTTGAAATCAGTTAAATAATGTAGCTCATAACTTAGCTAAGATATTTTCCATATTCGTTTATACACCACAAGGACATATATACGTGTCATCCAACGCATTTTTTACTTTAACAAACGAAACTACCATATATTTATAATACATTATTTACGAAATATACTTTTGACGAAATGACATATCGACGAAATGAACTTGTCGACGAAACGTACTTGTCAACGAAAGATACCTGTCGACGAAGTGGTATCGACGAAATGACCTGTCGGCAAAATGATTGTCCACGAAGGGATTGTCAACCATGGAGATACAAGAAAGGGGAGCTGACACGCAATACACCGCAAGCATTCGACGAGCGTGCCCGTTTTGGAACCTTCCGCTGAGTCGTTGGGTCAACTTCGACATTGCTATGTGTTCCATGTTATTTCGGCGGTTTCAAGACTAAATTACGTTGGAATTAGACAATTGATGATTTATAAATCGTTTATTCTTCTCATTTGAATGTTTTATCAATCAAGAATTCTGTCTTTGTGCTGAATAATTGTAAACAGAGTTTCTTAGGATTTTTTAAAAAACAGTGAAAGATATTCACTGATTCATATTTCATTTAAAAGTGTCTAATGTAAGCATTTATTTTAAGTTTTAGGAAATGTATGACATTTAATATTGATTCTCTTATATTAATATAGATTTTTCTATAATATTCAATATTTCAAGTTATAAATAAATTTTGAAAAATCTACTTTTTTATATATGATAGTTATAACATGTCTGCGCTTTTTCAACATAAAATAAAAACGTGAATCTTATTTGAAGATTTTTTCCATTAAAGCGTAGAAAGTAAAATCGAAATCATTGGAAAATCAAATAAAATATAGATAATATTAAAAAGATAAATACAAGATTGAAATAATCTTGATTTTAATACACAAAAGTGTTTCCTTTTATGCATAAAGCAAATATGTCATACAAGCATAATACTTAATTGCACCAAAAGGAAATCTAGCACTTTTTTCTATATTAAGGTGACCAATTTTTTTTGCAATGAAAAGGGGACAAAAAATTTAAGAAAAATTACAACGTAAATAAATGAAACATTTTATTAAATTCAAACAAAAATATACTAATTACGCTTATAAACTTTTAATTATTTAATTAAATGAGTCTTTCCCATTGAATGAATATTTTTATCACTATATCATTTTCTAACAATATATTGGAAATTTTAACATGAAGTATCCTTCATATTGAATTTTATGGTAAGTTCGCCACACTGAATTTTAACGGCTAGAATATCAATATTCAATCTTGATTTCTTATTTGTCCAAAAATAAATCTTTACCAATGGAAAAACTTCTTTCAATTGCTGCATTAGTTTCAGGCATTAAATTTATTAATATAAATTCAGAGAGAATAATGAAATTTTCTTTTATAGAATGTGTTCATTTTTGAAATGGGGT
>Ga0115856_100508_pt2 | contig 13063 bp, 15 predicted proteins | sample InSIn4gowninarea_FD_83870 | JGI IMG/M metagenome (GOLD analysis project Ga0115856, IMG submission 83870)
GCACATTCGCTTTGCCCATAAAAGCTTCAGCAATTGGATGGACCCGGTCAACATGATCACCAATATCCCGCTGCATTTGCCGGGAGTCTTGTTGGTATGGGCGGAGGTGTCATACTGATTCCGAGTTTGCTGTTAATCAGTCATTATTCGGATGCATTCAACTGGGCAACCCCTCAGGCGATTGTTGGTATATCACTGGTTACGATGGTGTTCACAGCTTTCTCATCGACGGTTTCCTATTATAAAAATAAGCAAATTCATGTTAAAATCGGTTTGTTATTTTTAACCGGCAGCATTCCGGGCGGTATATTGGGGTCATGGCTGAATCAGTTTGTCAATGCCGATCATTTCTCACTTTATTTCGGTATCCTGATGATTGTGTTATCTTTTCTGTTTTTGTTTAAACGGGAAAAACAGACAGATGATCAATCATCACAAAAAACCCCCGTATTGTCCGTATTTATCATTTCATTGATTATCGGTGCCATATCTGGTTTATTTGGTATTGGCGGCGGTGCCATGATTGTGCCGGCAATGATCTTCCTTTTCGGGTTATCGATACATACAGCCGCGGCCACCTCAATGTTTGTGATTTTATTTATCAGTATCATGAGTGCAGGTACGCATATTGCTTTAGGCCATGTCGTCTGGGAATATGTTGTCTTTTTTATTCTAGGTGCTTGGCTTGGTGGGACGTTTGGTGCTAAAGTCAATCAGCTGAGTAATAGCAAAATATTGGAATGGGTATTGCGATTAATGCTGATTATCGTTGGGATCAGACTGATTAGCGAGGGATTGATGTAAGGAGCATGTCAATGCAGGAGAAGCTTTATTTTTATTATACAAACGATTTACACAGCAATTTTGACAATTGGCCGCAAGTCGCGGGTTTTTTAAAAGAAGTCCGGGAAAAAAGAGCGGCTGATAGTCAGGAAAATTGGCTAATGGATATTGGTGATCATGTTGACCGGGTCCATCCAATTGCTGAAGCTTTTATGGGCAAAGCGAATGTGCAATTAATGAATGACGTCGGCTATGATTTCGCCACGATCGGTAATAATGAAGGCATTACGATGGCGCATGATGATCTTCACCATTTATATGATGATGCGGATTTTCAGGTGGTGTGTGCCAATTTGCACAGTTTGACAAATACCGAACCCGAATGGCTGCAGTCGACCGTACATATTCAATCGGCCAGCGGGATCAAAATTGGCATTATCGGGCTGACCGCTCCATTTAATGCATTTTATGAACTGCTTGACTGGCATATTTCTGCGCCATTTCAAACATTGGGAAACCATATAAGCAGCCTGAAGGATACAGCAGATATCATTGTTTTAATGTCACATCTGGGGCTCAGTGAAGACCAGGAAATTGCACGCCGATTTACCGATATTGATGTTATCATCGGAGGCCATACACACCATTTGCTGCGGACAGGTGAAAAGGTCAACCAAACACTTATAACAGCAGCCGGGAAACATTGCAGTTTTGCCGGTGAAGTGGTGCTGACGTGGGATCATCATGAAAAACGTCTTGTCGATAAGACAGCGACAGTTTATGATATGACAGAACGTCCCCGTGATCTCGCAACAGAGCAATCACTGAACGAATTAACGGAAAAAGCCGACAAATTGCTTGAACAGACGGTCATTCAATTAAAAAACCCGATCGAAGTTAAATGGTTCCAGCACACCGATATTATGCAGGAACTGACGGAGACGCTTAAAGAATGGACCAAAGCGGATGTCGCTATGCTGAACGCCGGTATACTGCTGGATCAGATTCCGGGAGGGCAAGTCACGTATAAAGACATTCACCGTATCTGCCCCCACCCGATCAATCCTTGTATGGTGGAGCTGAATGGTACTGAGTTGACAGAAGTTATCCGCGCATCTCTGACCAGGGATTTTACAGAATTAAAGTTAAAAGGGTTCGGTTTTCGGGGGGGAAATCCTCGGTAAAATGATGTATGCCGGCTTGGAAGTCCATGCTGTTTCGCGGGAAGATGGAAGTAAATACATTAAAACCATATATTTTGATGGTACACCGCTGGATCCCGAAAAATCCTATAAAGTGGCGACAGCCGACACATTTACATTTGGCCGCCTGCTTCCGGAAATTGCCAGATCAGAGGAAAAGCATTATTTTCTGCCGGAATTTTTACGTGACTTACTGGCTCACACATTGCGTCATAAATTTGCCGGTCATTAGATGTGTGTCATGACGCCCTGTTGATGCATAATATATTGTGTATCTGGTAAGGAGGGCTTGATGATCATGATGACTGTCAATCCGCTGGAAGTCGAAGGAATACATTTTACAGCTGTAACAGTGGAGCTTCCCAAAACAAATTTATTGGTTATCTCCAATGACGTCGGCTATATTATGTGCGGCGCGCTGGATGTCGATCTGTTAAATGAAGCTCTTGCAGACAGAAAAGTGATTGCCGGACGCGCCAGAGGTGTCAGAACAATTGATCAGCTGCTTCATGCGCCGCTGGAAAAGGTGACGGATGCATCAAAGGCATATGGCTGGAAACCAGGCATGACCGGAAAAGATGCATTGCTGAAAATAGCGTGAAATTATTCTAACCCCCTTTAAACAAGCATATGTTGTTTTTAAGGGGGTTTTATATGTTGAGGAAGCGTATGGTATTCCGCAGAAGAAAAATATCCAAAACACCGCCTCCATTGTCCAAAATGATCGTATTAACAGCAATTATTTTTGCTTTAATGATTTTTCTCAGTTTGGCGATTATAGATAAAGGCATTAAACCGACTTTAATGGATATTGCCGAAAGAAGAACAGATGAATTTGCAACACGTGGTATCAATACAGCGGTCAGGTTTGCCGAAAATTACAACTATGATGACTTGCTGAATATTACATACGATAACGAGGGTAATGTTGCCACGTACAATTGGAATTCTGCTGTCGTCAGTGAAATAAATCGTGTTGCAACTGATCGGGTGGAAGAGTATTTCCGCTATATGAACACAGGGGAACCGCCCGATTATGAAAACTCCTTGTTCGAACCGGAAGAATTTGAAGACACAACCGAAAATCTTCCGATGAAAGATCCGACAGTCGTGGAAATTCCGCTAGGCCAGGCCACCGGGAATACCATTTTGGCTAATCTCGGGCCAAGGATACCGGTTAATCTGGAATTCGTCGGAAATGTACGCACCAATATTGTACGTGAGGATGAACCGCTTGGACTGAATGGGGCATGGGTGTCGTTATATGTTCAGGTCGAGGCCGACGTACAAATTGTTATTCCATTTATGACCGATGTCACGACAGTTTCAACAGAAATCTATATAGATGGCGGTGCCCTTATGGGCGATGTGCCGGATTTTTATGGAGGAGGGGATGGTCCTTCAATCGCCGTGCCAAAAGAAGATATTACGGAAGAGGAAGAAGAATGACACGTCCATGATTTTCAAAATATCATTTAATAAGTGAATCAATTTCATAATTGCTCTTTTTAAAAACACAAAGACCTGCAGAATTTTTAAAATGGATTTTTTAAAAATTCCTTTAAAAAGCTAGTTAGGCAGCCTGTTGTTGGTTTAGCTCTGCATTAATACGGTCTGCAGCTAATTTTGAAGCATTATACATCAAGGTAACGATATCAAAATGAACTTTGGCACGTTTGCCTGTACGATTACGAACATTGTTTAGCTGAAAAAATTCTTTTAAATAGGCATTAACGCGTTCAACTGCTGAACGGCGCTTATAGATGTCATCCCAAGCTTTAGAACCCCGGGCCGGCGCTGTGTATCGTCTAAGATCTTTGGTGATTTTCAACTTGAACACTTTTTGGCAAATACCTTCATTGGCTAATGGGCAATCTTTGCATTCTTTTGGTCTTGTATATTTCAGGGTTTCATATTTGGCATCATAACTATCATAGCGGTACGAGTGCTCCCGGAAACATGTCGGGGCAAAGTGCTTATCAAAACCAAGCGGTTCCGATTCATTCCGCTTGTTATAGGCAATAATGGATTGCTGCCCCATTTGATACACTTGCTTGTAAATTGGCTCAAAATCATAGCCGGCATCCATCGTCTGATAATGTAAGTTTGGAAGAGGCAAATGTTCATCAATGCCTTTCAATAATGGAATCGCGGCTTTTCCGTCGTTCAGATTTCCGGATGAAAAAAGGGATTGTAAAATATATTGACTTGTTGTTCCGACAGCCAGATGCCCTTTGTAACCAAACCAAAATTCATTTTTGCCTTCACTGTTTTTCTTGACCCCCCATTTGGGATCCCGGGGAACTTCATCACGAAGTTCGGTTAAGGAAGCGTCCAATTGGGCTTCAATTTTCTTGTCATAAAGAGACATATTGGCCTCTTGTTCAGCTTTTTCCTTTAGCCATTGTTCGCGCTCTTCCTTGGATTTACGGCCGCGCTTTTTCGGTTCCGGCTTTGGCTTTTCTTCTTTTGGAGGTGCCTGATCGCGTGCTTCAAAATGGGTTGCATCGATTGCGACTGTATCATCAACGATAAAGCCTTCCGCAATGGCTTGAATAACGACTTCTTCCTGCGCTTTTTCCAAAACGCTTGATTCGCTCAACTTCGCTAAAAGCCTGGAATAGGAAGCTTCAGAAGGTATTGGATCAGAAACAAGAAACCCACAATTCAGTTTGAAGGCAATATCGTCATGCAGACGTTTTATCAGGTCTTTCATGGTTGGGATACGTTCAATGTATCGAATGAAAATGGAAATAATCATCGCTGCATAATTCAGTTCTTCCGGTGCACCAAGTCGCGATTTTTTGGTGACTTCATGATAAATTGAGTCCAGATCAATCGCGGAAATGATGGCCTCATATTTTTGGGTAGGTTCCATTTCATATAATTCTTGGATGCCAAATAAGCTAGTTTGTCGTATAATGGTCATAGGAAGTACTCCTCCAGTCTTCATGGGATGTTTTAGTCAACTACCATTATACAAGATTTGGGGAGGTACTTCCTTTTTTATGTTTTTGAGCCCTTGCGGCAGAAGGGCTAGGAATTATGAAATTCGCTCAAGTCTTAAATAAAAAAATATAAATAAACTTTGACATAGTAACAAAGTACCGTTATAATATGGACATAAATATCAGAAAAATAAAAATATCCTTGCTTCATTAAATATTCACTGAAGTTTTAAGGAATCATAAGGGGGAGTTTTGACATGGAAACCCGTTCTCAATGGGGGACAAGAGCAGGTTTTATTTTAGCTGCAGCAGGTTCTGCTATCGGGCTTGGTAACATTTGGCGCTTCCCGGCAACCGCGTTTGAAAATGGAGGGGGAGCATTCATGGTTCCGTATCTGATTGCGCTGCTGACAGCAGGTATCCCGATTTTGATCATGGAATTCACCATGGGCCACAGGTATCGAGGCTCAGCACCGTTGACATACAAACGGATGAACAAGAAATCAGAATGGATCGGATGGTGGGGCGTACTGGTTGCCTTTGTCATTTCGACCTATTATTCCGTGATCATTGCCTGGGCAATCATGTATTCGATTTTTTCCTTTAATCTGAATTGGGGTTCGGATACAGAAGGGTTCCTGTTCGGCAGCTATTTGGAAACAGCCGCACCTGGTGAATTCGGCGGTTTTGTTCCCAGCGTTCTTATACCATTGATTATTGTTTGGCTGCTTGTTTTAGGTATTCTGTACAGAGGTGTCAAAAAAGGGATCGAAATGGCGAACCGCATCTTTATCCCGTTATTGGTACTCGTATTTCTCGTTATCGTTATCCGTGCCATTACACTGCCTGGTGCAGTTGGAGGATTGAATGCATTTTTCACGCCGGATTTCTCCGCGCTGGCAGATGGTCAGGTATGGGTTGCGGCGTATGGACAAATATTCTTTAGCTTGTCGATTGCTTTTGCTATCATGATTACGTATTCAAGCTATTTGCCGAAAAAATCGGATATAACGAATAACGCGTTTATCGTTGGCTTTGGTAACTCCAGTTTTGAACTGCTATGCGGTATCGGGGTATTCTCGGTATTAGGCTTTATGGCCGTTCAACAAGGTGTCGGCGTGAATGAAGTTGTTGCTGGAGGCGTTGGACTGGCATTTGTCGTATTTCCGCAAATCATCAACGAACTGCCGGCGCTCAATGAATTGTTTGGATTTCTATTCTTCATATCACTCGTGTTAGCAGGGTTGTCATCGCTCATTTCGATTATCGAGACATATGTAGCAGGTCTGTCCGATAAATTCAACATTTCCCGCCAAAAAGCTGTTATTTTTGGTGGCGGATTCGCAGCATTGGTTTCACTGGTGTTTGCAACCCGCGGCGGATTGAACTTTCTGGATGCCGCTGACTACTTTATTAACCAATTCGGGGTCGCGTTTGTCGGCTTGGTTGAGGTTGTCCTGATTGCCTGGGTACTGCGCAAGCTTGGCGAATTGAAGGAGCATGCGAATGAGATTTCCGATATCAGGCTCGGTGGCTGGTGGACCTTCAGCCTTGGTGTTATCACACCGATTGTGCTGGGATATACGATGTATGATTTATTCAGAACCAACCTGATGAGATTGTTTGAAACGGAAACCGGAAACTATGCAAATTACCCTGATGCATTCATCTTGTATGGTGGCTGGTTTGTCGCTGGTGGTGCGTTGGTTGTCGGTATCATGATGGCACTGTTTAAGTGGAGAAATGCCGGTGCCGCAAATGAAAGCGAGACACAGAAGACCGGGGAGGCGAAGTAACATGACCGGAGGAGCTATTACGTTTATGATTATCTCCATGTTGATTATATGGGGAGGGTTGGCAGCAAGTATTATGAACGCTGTCAAAAAAGGTGCAGATAGGAAATAGATTCATTCAATATGAAATACGAACCGTTATTCTATTCGGATGGTGCAGCTTAACTTATAAGAGCCTTTGCCTATATGGCAGAGGCTCTTTGCTAATTTGTGGTTGGGCCACACTGATGGAATGGAAAGGTAAATATTGAAACGCGCTGACACTTCGGTTTAAATTACTGATACACCGCGCAGCAATGACCTTATTCAGACATTCGCTCCCACCTTTGCAAAAATGGGTACGGATCAAACGACGATTCACTGTAACCGTTGTCCTGATACAAGCCATAATGCAGATGCGGCGGGAATTTGCCTGATGTGCCGGGCGGACCGTAGCCGGTAGATCCGACATTGCCGAGGATATCACCTGGCTTAACCACCTGGCCGACTTTAATTTCATCATTGTAACCGCTCATGTGTGCGTAATAATGATAAACATTATTGATATCCCGTATGCCCAGCCGCCATCCGCCGTATAAGTTCCAGCCTTTCATTTCAATAACACCGTATGTTGTGGATTTTACAGGTGTGCCGTAGTCTGCAAATATATCTGACCCTTCATGTATCCTCACCCCTCCAAATCCGCGGCGATCACCCCAATTATTGTTATAGGTGTAATTGTAATCTGTATCAACCGGGAAATCCCGGTCTGTTAAATCAAGCCGGTTGAACCTTTTGAAAACTTTAGCCGTATTCATGATGGTTTGGACGGTTAAATCACGTCTATAGAAATTCCAAAGCGCAATTTTCACCTCGTCCCGCGAAGGACCGTATTCCAGCAGGATGGATGCCATTGTGTATAAAACGTCTTCAGGGTTTTCAGGATTGGCTTTTTTGTCACCGTTTCCGTCCTTGCCTTTCCCCTGGAAAAATTGAATGATGTTTTCGTCTTTGACCATGGAACTATTACCAAGACCATACCAAATTTCATCCGGTATTGATATCGATACAAGCTGATCGTCTTTATTTGCCTCGGAGCTATTCCGTTCATACTGGTCAATTGCAGCAATATAATACCATGGGATTTGTGTTAATGTCTCCGTTTTTTTGTATAAAACCATCCGTTTTTCGTGCAGATCCTGTCCCTCTGCCTGCACAGGATACGTAAAGACGATGACCATGAAGCATGATGTTAACAGGAAGGTTATTATTTTCGGCATTAAGCACACCTCCTTCATTAACGAGCAGGACTAACGAAACGTGGCCGTTAGTCCTCTGGTTGGCTATTTTTCCATTCCCTGTGGTGATTTCTTCATTTCTTCGATAATCTGATTTATCGTGTTGTCGTAGTCATTATCCTGAACACTGGAATTGTGTAAGCTTTGAATATCCTGCATCAAGGTTTCGTTATCCGATACATAGACATCAAAATAACCCGGCAAAATGGAAACTGCCGTTTTGTTGGCGACATCTGCCGCTTTATCGGCATCCAATTCATCTGCCTTATCGTATGCAATCAGCGCTTTGTCATCCGTCACAAGTGTCGCTGCTTCTGAAAAACCATCATTGCGCAAAATGATCCGTGTAATCATATTGGCAAGGCTGGTCCGATCAATGTTGATGTTATGCTGATTTTCAGTTTGATTATCAATCTGTTCTTTTGTATAACGCACATATCCAAGCTTGCTGTCACCGGATGGGTTGGATGGTGTCGATTCCTGCTCCGGATCGAGTTCTTCAACAATCTGATCACGCTCTTCAGCTTGCTGGCGCTCCTCATCTGCTGCATTGTCTGTACCATTACAGCCTGCCAGTGTGATGACTGTCATAAACAATGGGAAAAGTAATTGTCTGTACATGAGTGGCCTCCTTTTGCCCAAAAATTCTTTCCGTCTTAGTTTGCTGTATCAGGCGAAATTCATACAGAAGTTGTTCAAAAACTCCGGTAAAAATGACACGTCGAATAGAGGACTTTATGCTAAAATCGTCCACGTCTTGTGCCAGGCGCAGAAGTCACCACAACACACGCAAGCCCTCTCCTTAGAAAAAAGAATACGAATACTTGCGTGAGATGTTGTTTCATGGAAACATTCCTGGTGCTCAAAGCAGTGCACCGTCTTGAATTTTGACGAACAGGACGTGCTAGTGTCGGCGTCAGCACAGGGTGTTGCAAACTTAGCTAATTTATATGAAGACTATGATTTTAGTCCTGGTTTTCGTTTATTGTGGTGTCTGAGAAAACATGTGGATTTTAAACACATACATAGAGCAGTTTTTGTTAAAATGTTGGTTGAATGCCGCCAGGTTATGATAAACTGAGGATACGTAAGTGGGGGGATGTTTGTGATTGAGTTACAAGGAAAGACATATGAGATCATCGAAAATGAAAAGAACGGATTTCATGAAGAAAGTGTAAAAGAACGTTTTTCCGATATTTTGTCAAAATATGATTTTATTGTTGGTGACTGGGGATATGATCAGTTAAGACTCAAAGGTTTTTATGATGATCAGAATCCAAGAGCCGATTTTGACACAAAAATAAGCACGCTGGATGATTATCTTTACGAGTATTGCAACTTCGGCTGTGCCTATTTCATCATGAAAAAAGTGGACAAGTAAGGGCAACCCAATAAAGGGCTGCTCTTATTTGTCATCCGGGTTTTCTTCACCCGGTTCATCATGGATCGGATGTGCACCAGGCGTTTGTCTAGGCAAATCATCATGAAGTTCCTTATTTGGGTAAACAAAAGCACTTTCCCGCTTCTGTCCTTCTCTCCAAGGCGTTGATTTGCTTCCTTCTAATTTCTCCTCATTGATGTCCGAACCGAACGGTCCTTCCGGAAATTCTTCAGGAATCAGGTTTTGCTGGTTTCTGACATTTGAAAAATCACTGTATTGTTTTTTACCTCTTTTGGCCATTGTTTTCGCTCCTTTCTTATTGGTTATTTTTTCACATCTTGATGTAATAATTATGACAATTTATGTAAGAAAATAGTCTGAATTCAGACTAAATGGTAATTATTTCAAAAAATGAGTATTTGTATCTAAAAAATTTAACATTATACATATTCTCACTGTATGAATAGGTAAAAATACCTGGTTTTTACCGGTTTATCGTATTTGAGACTGTTTTAAAACCCAATTTAATAGTTCATTTTACCTAATATAAAATAACTGTATTTTGTCACATGATTGACATCTTTATTTTTTTTGCGATTATAATGATAAGTGATTGTTGTCACTAGTACTAATTAGATAAAGAAAGAGGGTTCATCGTACATGCTGGAATCGAAGCGGAGAGCAATTATATTTTTTTTACTGGCTGTTTTGTTGGCTGCAGTTTCCGGGTTTCTTGTTTTGCAAAAGGTTCAGGCGCTTAACAGCGACCTTGGGACGATGGTAACTGTATATACGGCTGACAGAGAAATTCCATCAAGGAAAGTCATAACGCCTGATGATGTATCAACAGATGAAATTCCACAACAGTACCTTCGCGATGAACATATAACAGATGTTGAAAAACTGATGAATAAGGTTTCTGTTGTACCATTGTCGGGTGGAGATATTATAACTGCAAACATTTTGAAGAATGCGTCTGCAGTTACAGAAGCTAATAACCGACTGGTCTCTCTATTGAGATCGGAAAAAGTGACCTTTGATGAGGAACTGACAGCATTGGACCGAGTTGATATTGTCGTTTCCCATAGTTTTGAAGATGACCCGTTAACGGAAGTGTTTATGGAGGACGTCAAGGTTGCGAGAGTGGCCAGCAATGATGAGGGAGATTTTTCGGGTGTCCAGTTAGAAGTTCCATATGAAAAAGTTTCGGAATTAATACATATGCAAAATTATGCAGACAGTCTGCGGCTCGTGAAAGCAAATGTGGCAGAAGAGGATCAACAAGGGGATTCATCAGAATCGGGATCAGAGAATGACCAGACGGGGGATGCCGCTGATGATAATGCGGATGGATCGCAAGCAGGTAGTGATTCCAATAGCGAAGGCGAGCAATCCGGTAATAACAACAATAATAATAATGAAAACAATAATAACAGCGGAAATGATAATGGAAATGATAATGGAAATAATAATTAAAATTGACAGATATATTGTGGAGGAACCGTATGAGCAGAGTAAATGAAATTTATGTTATTGGGGATAATGAAGAACTTGCAGCGACACTAGAACAACAAATAAATGAATCCTTTCAGCTCCATTTTTTTACTGCCAATGACTTGAAAAAGACAGATGCACGCTTGATTTTAATCATAAATAACGGAGAATCCGCAGCAGATGATGCGCAGGCAGCGTTATCCGAGCATCCTGATTCATCAATCATTTGTGTGGGTGATGAAGAGAATTTCAGTCTGCTTAGAAGTCTTAATCAGCTGGGAGTCACTGACTTTTATGTGCTTCCGGGTGAAGAGCTCATTTTCATGGAGCGGCTGGAGGTTATGGCAAATGAAGTCAACATGAGAAATGAGAAAGAGCCCGAATCCGGTTTCAAGCGTGGAGGTGGAAAAATCTTTGCTTTTTATAGCGGGAGCGGCGGCACAGGAAAATCTTTGATCAGTACAACTTTTGCACAGACATTAAAACTGGAATCAACTGCAAAAGTTCTGTTTATAGATCTGAATTTGCTTTATGGAGGAGCTGAGACATTTCTGGGAATTGACAGTAATCGTTCCATAATTGATTTGCTGCCGGTTATGGAGGAACTTGGTGAACACCATATTCGAAATGTATCGGAAAAAGAGGAGCATTCTAATTTGAATGTGCTTGTAAGCCCTAGAGATGCTGAATTAGCAGAAAAAATAACGGAAGATTTCGTTGTAAAGCTCCTGAGGGCAAGTAAACGGCATTATGATTTTATTGTCGTTGATTTACCGGTGTGGATGGATGAAAGAACCTTAGCTGTTCTGGAAGAGGCTAACCGCATTTATTATTTGATGGGTCTGGATACAGTAGCCATCCGTGTTTTGAAAAGTGTCGAAAACCTGTTTCAGCGTTTGGGCGTTATCACAAAGGATAGGCTTGAGTTTGTCGTTAACTTCAAAGGAAAAGATAATGAGCTGACCAAAAAAGATCTGGAGCGCTTTTCAACTTATCCTGTAGCATCGGAAATCAGAAAGGATATTAAAAATGTTCAAGCATACATTAATCAGGGTGAACCATTAAGAAAAAAACCTCAGGAAAAAAAGCTGCCTCCATTTTCCAAGGACATACATAAATGGGTTCATTCGATGCTGAAATAATAATCAAATGGTGGTGGTATCTTGTCTCTTTTTCAAAGAAATACAAAAGCGAAATCAGACAACAATGACATAGATACCGGTATTGTTTCTAATTCCGGCTATCTGAATGAGCTGGTGGAGCATTATAAATCCCGACTTCTGACCGAAGTTAACCTTGATCAGATAACTAGTTTGGGTGATTCGGATAAGCGTCTGAAGATTGAACGTTTCATCAATCAGTTCATGTCAGAGGAAAAAGTAGTTATCCCGCGGCAGGATAAAGAACGAATGTTAACAATGCTGATTGATGAAAGTGTCGGTTTTGGCCCGCTGGAGCCGCTGCTGAAAGATGATTCAATCACAGAAATACTAGTCAATAACCCGAAAGAAGTTTATGTCGAAAAAAATGGCCGTCTTGAAAGGGTTAATGTTTCATTTAAGGACGAAGCACATGTCAGGCATATTGTTGACAGGGTCGTTGCACCACTTGGAAGGAGAATTGACGAAAGCTCACCGATGGTCGATGCCAGATTGCCGGACGGGAGCCGTGTTAACGCCGTAATAGAGCCGATTAGTCTGGGCGGCACACTTCTGTCCATCCGGAAGTTCCGAAAAACACCATTTATTATGGATGATCTAAAGGAGCTTGGGACATTTACACATGAGATGTCCAGATTTATGCAAGCCTTGGTGCAAACCAAGTTAAGTCTGCTTATTTCCGGCGGTACCGGTAGTGGTAAAACGACACTGCTTAATGCGTTGGCTAAATCCATTCCTAATGGTGAACGCGTCGTTACCATAGAGGATTCAGCCGAGTTGAAGTTTGATAGGCCGAATGTCGTTGGTATGGAAGCACGCCCCCCTAACGTGGAAGGCAGCGGTGAAGTAACCATCAGGAATTTAGTGAAAAAACTCACTTCGTATGCGCCCTGATCGTATCATTGTCGGAGAAGTTCGTGGAGCAGAGGCTTTCGATATGCTGCAGGCCATGAATACAGGGCACGAAGGTTCGCTGACAACTGTTCACGCCAATACACCTTTTGACGCTATTAATCGCGTTGAAG
>Ga0115856_100619_pt1 | contig 13060 bp, 5 predicted proteins | sample InSIn4gowninarea_FD_83870 | JGI IMG/M metagenome (GOLD analysis project Ga0115856, IMG submission 83870)
AATTGTGTAACGTCAAATTTCGGTTAAAGACTAACGTAATATTTTACGTCAATTTTTCGCAATTAACGACCTTAACCTTTTTTTGACCAAATATTTGACGTCATTTATGACGTATTTTACGTAAGTTTGCTACTTGGGAATGCACGTTTTTTTTTTAGCTTTAAAAGTCTTCCTCCTACCTCTAGGAATGTGCATATATGAAAATACAAATTTGCTTACACATCCGATTTTCTTTCGTTGTGTTATGTCTCAGCTTCATTATTTGTGGATGAATTAGAAGTCATTATTTGTGGAAGAATTAAATCGATTGCCAACTTAGTTCTATTTAAAGAGGGTCAAAGCGAGAGAATACCTGATTACACCTCAAAATCTGTGGACAACTTAGGTGTCATGGCTTCACACCTCATGAAAAAAGTGAAATAACGAAGTTGTAAATTAAAAAAAAAGTAAAATTTTCCTTGAAGAGAATTTTTTAAATGCCAAATATTGCTGAAACACTGCCTCATAACAATGCCTCTACAAGCATACGCTAAATAATGCCTCAAAATCACAAAAAATATCCTAAGACTACAAACACACTTAAAAAAACAGTATGAAAACATTTCAAAAAATGCTAAAATATACAATTATCATCAAAATCTGCGCCTCAGTGATTAGCTATGAAGCACTGAAAGACAAGTATACTAAACAAGATTCTTGCTCAGAATTTATATTTTGCATCGCATTTTAAGTTAAAAATAACTTGAATGGTAAAGACTTAAAATGTTTTTACTTGTTACCAGAAAATCTTTGGCTCCCCCTTCTGGGCTGTCTTGTCATTTAAAAATATTTCAGTAATTCTTTTTAGCATTTCGTACAACCCTATTAGATTAGAAATACTACATTGTTCCATATTATCTATTTCTTTTTGGTGTTGACGTGGTTTGATCCACCAACTAACTTTTTATTACTCTCACTGGTCTGTTTATTCGGTTGTTGCCGTTCTTCTGGTTTGCCAGTTCCGACTCTTGTCATCTTTGGCTCCTTACACTGATGACGAATCCGCAAGTGGTATGGAAAAAGCTGTCTGCGCATTTTTTATTCACATTTGTCCTTTGTTGCGTTGGTTTTTCAGATTTGAAAGGTAGCCCGCTTGTTGAACATGTTTCGTCAAATTAATACTAGTTAATTATGTAGTTATATTCTGCAAAAGGGCATTATAAGCCCTGATAGTGATAGTGTTAAGATGGGGAAAACGTTTTTTCCTAGAAAAAAATTCCATCATGTCATTATGCCATTCTAGAATTTTTCATGTTATTTTCTCTCTGCTCTATAGTTTTTACTTCAGACTTTCTTGTGAAATGGGTAGTCTATTTTATGGGACACTCTGTGATTTTTTATTGATGCTGTTTTTATCATTTCAAGTGTACCATAAAAAAGGTTTGATTTTCTTTCTAATGCATCAAAAAAATGTGAAATACAAAATAAGTTTTAAAGATGTCTTAAAAATTTATGTTACGAAAATTAAACACTTAATGCATATTTGCCTTTCAGACTCCTTTCTGAAAAGTTATTTTTTTCCTTTAAACAAACTTATTTGCAAAGTGCAAGCTAAATTACACAAAGTCAAATGTTAATATTTAAAAATCTGAAACAGTCTATGTATATGGTGTTAATTTACAAATACATTTCAATTGCTTAACAAGATAATTTCTTTCGATTGAAGTTCTACGCAAGACATTTTTTCTTTGCATGAATGAACAAATATAAATGCATTTACTCCTGTTTGTGAAAATATTGTCTCTAAGTACTGTTTCTTCCAAAAGTTTTTCATTTATAATCACACGCTACGTTGATTCAAATTAACGAACTCCTCTTCGTTCATATAGTTTAAATTGAGCTAAGAGCAGAAATGTTCTGAGAGTGTTCTAAATTACTATGTTGTTTACGAAATTCTAAAGAAATTAAAACACGTGAAGTATATATTGAAAATTTCTATACTAAAAACATTGCACTCACTGTGGTCTTTCAGACTTTATTAAAAGTATATAGTATCTTTCAACAACAAACACCAAGTAATAAGTAAAACGAAATGATGCAATAAATAAAAGAAAAGATGCAGAAATAAGTAAATTTGTAAAAGAAATCTTTTAAAGATTGAGGAATGTCTATTCATCTTATTTTTTGTGTAGCTGCTATCTCGACAGAGATACATAATTCACCATAAATCCTTGTATTTCAATGAGAACGTCATATAAAACAACAGACTGTAGCTTTGTCAAAGAAAACATCTTAAGCCTTAATTTAAAAATAAACATAATAAAAAAAATAAACATAATAAAAAAAATTGGTTAATATTAATTAGTGGTTTTATTATATAAGTATGTCTCTCTACATATGGTGATGATAGTTAAGCTTGGCCTATTTATTTCACTCGAAGTAATTCAAAGTATGTACACAAGGTACCCACAAAAATAAAATGAAATGAAATAAAGTATAATAAAATAAAATAAAGTATAAAAAAATAAAATAATGTACAATAAAATAAAGTAAAATATAATAAAATAAAGCATAATATAATAAAATATAATGAAATAAAAAATAAAATAAGACAAAGAATAATAAAATAAAGTATATAAAAATAAAGTATAATAAAGTAAAGTACAATAAAATAAAGTAAAATGTAATAAAATAAAGCATAATAAAATAAAATATAATGAAATAAAAAATAAAATAAAACAAAGAATAATAAAATAAAGCATAATAAAATAATGTACAATAAAATAAAGAATAATAAAATTAAATAAAATTAAGTAAAATATAATAAAATAAAGCATAATAAAATAAAACATTATGAAATAAAAAATGAAACAAAGAATAATAAAATAAAGTATAATAAAAGAAAATAAAAGAAAGTATAATTAAAAAAATAAAATAAAGTATAATAAAATAAAATAAAATAAAGTATAATTAAAAAAAATAAAATAAAGTATAATAAAATACAGTATAATAAAATAAAATAAAGTGCAATAAAATAAAATAATAATCTTGGAATCTTCTTAGTTTCGGAGTTCCAATTTTTAACCATTGGAAAATTGTAACCGACAATTTGCAATAGTAACCGACATAAAGTTTTGTTCCTCCACCATGGGGGAAAATGGTGTTATCAGAAATTACACAATCAAAGGATAAATTTGAAAAAAATTCAGCAAAATTTTAAAATTCTGTTACATTTTTTTGTCTTTAACAATCAAATACATATATTAGGTTGCAAAACATTAATTGAATTCGATTTAGTAGTTTGGTTTTAGGATTTATGAAAAAATTGCTGACTTTACCACAATTTCCCTCACCTGATCCCAAAGAGCTGTTATTTTGCACAATTTACCTCTTTTTGATTTCACTTCTTTATTCAATTAGATTGCTTTGAAATGTATGTATTTTTTAACAGAAGTTCCATCGAAACATGTAAGGTATTAGATTGAAAAATGTATGGTACAAAAATTTTCATTTCTTGTTAAGCTAAAAAAGAATTCTATGCATTACTCAATTAACTTTTAAAATAATAAATAATTAACAAAATTCATAGTTAATTCGTTGTTGTAAAGAATGTTGCCATTACAGTTCAAAATTAAGAAAACGAAGTTATTAGCAAATTCATTGTTTAAACAGGTGTTTTGATTTCGGCGCGTTTTTTTTTTCTCCTACTTAATATTTCAGATTACCCTGTTTTCATTTATCTGTTATTACAACTGCGCGAGTTTGATTTATCTGGTGTATAATTTAACTAATTTTGCATGTTTTTGTTTTGTTTACAATGGAGTGTAGTGCGAGTATAGGGGCTGAAAAGCATATTAAAAAGGTTGCGAAATCGAAACTAATCTTAGGCATTTGAAATTTGTTTATAGTTTCCTAACTATCGGTAATCGGATCAGTTAAGAATATCAGTGGTGATCTTTTACTTGTATCAAAAGTTTAGTTCGAAAACACTGATCAGAATGAGAATTAAACTGCTAATTTTGAATTAAAATGCACAAATACAGAAGCAAACAGTCTTTCTCTACATATAGACTAGCTAGACTAGCAAACCTTTAAAACATTTACTAAAAAAATCGAGTACATTTATGGGTGAAAAAAGTGTTGTGATCAAATTGCAAATTACACCATTGTAATTCATATTAACTTCACTGTCTCATGTATAAAAGGCTTTCACTTTCATTTTCTGTAATAATAATGAACTCCGGTTGTGCATTCGATGCAAAAACTGATGGCGATGCATTTACATCATTTCTTGCAGCAACATCAGTGGAATTAATGGAATTATGTTTCTGTCATCAGCATCTGGCTTTAGGGGCAAGAGGATGGGACACCGCGTTATTAAGTAATTATTAACACTTGTACCGTTCGTCGCTTTCTTGGTTTGCTTTAATAAGACCTTGATTTATGTCTTGTTACATGAAACTGAAAATGAGGAAAAAATGAAAGAATGAAAATTAATTAAGATACGACAGCGATGAGTTAATTAAAATAAATTAGAATGATGATATTTTAAGTGCACTAACGCATAGCTTCTTCAGTCGCAACTCGTGGATAAATATTTATGTAAGATACCAGGAACATACTAATTACTTTTTTCGACACTTCCAAAATATTTATCAACCACCAATGTCTTTACGATTCCGAATGATGGTTGGCATGCCCTTATGCGCTAACAGAGCTATTTATTTAATGAGGTTCCCTCAAAAATCGTAATCCAATCAACATAGATGTCTCTCTCTGTTTGATATCAAGTCAACAATATCAATGTTGAGCCCATTTCTCCTATTGTGTTGATTAATCAACTACAACAAAACTCATTGTGTTCAAACCAAGATGTGTTCAGCCAACTGTGGCTGAATGGCTAGCGCTGTGGTCTTCAGTTCAGCAGTTCGTGGGTCCGATTCCCGCCTCGGGCTTGGGTGTTTGTAATTGTTCGGAATCCACTTTAAGCAATAGGTCCCGGTCTAATTAGCCCTCGTATGCAAAAAAATGACCGTACAGCGACAAACCAAACCAAGATACTGCGATGCAATTCTAATAATTAAAGAGAAATGTCAATAGAAATTGTGAATTCACCGAAACTTATAAGCAGAGATGTAAAATTCTCGGTAATAATCATGTTGGAGAATATTCTCATACAGGAGAATGTTTGAGAATATTCTCCTCAGAGCTATCTCAGACTCCAAAAATACCTTACATTTTATTTATAATGTGATGTTTTAAATTATTAAAATATTACATGCTATATAATTAAGAATAAATTCAAACTAAAGCGTAGTAAAGTTATTAAATAAACAAAAGAAAGCTATGATTGTTAAAATATTAAAATTGCAGTAACAAATGTATGCAATTTACGAACTAATTATCAACAAATAAAGAAGTACAATGTTTCTGGTAGAACGCTAGATTTCGCTTAGAGAACATGGGAAAGAAAATAGAAAGAGGTGGAAAAATAGCAGATAATTACATCTAAATTTTATAAACTTTCATTATAGGCATTCATTATCTTTTGAATATACGGCGAAATCTCAATACAACGATACCCGGAATAACGATACATCCCTCTATAACAATCATTTTCAGTGGTCACTCTCATTGAATGGCATGTTAAAAGCCTCTCCAATATAATGATCCTCCATACAACAATGAATCCCTGAATAGCGTTATTTAATAATTGATGGAATAAAAATTATGAAAATTTTCACATTACTTTTATGCGAGTATTTTTATAACAAATATTTTCTCTATAATAATAATATTAAGCACTTACTATGATTTACAACAGAAATAAAAATTAAAAAAGCATTAATGAAAATTACATAAATGTATCTTGAAATATAAACTTTTGTGTTAAAAATTTGAAATTATACTTCCCTGTTATATTTCTATCGTTTTTACAATTTTTTTAAAAAATAATCATCGAAGGAATATTTTTAGTGCAATTACTATTAATTGTTAGAAAAATATCCTTCCTGCGAGAGAGAGACATTATACTATAGCTGAAGATTTATTAAATAAAATTAAATATTATTAGCATCTCGCTATATTATGTGTCACTATGTGAAAACATAACTATAAACGGTTTCAAAATGAGGATCAGGTTAAATACTTAAACTATCAGGTTAAATACTTAAACTATCAGTTTTTAATTATACTTGTACCTCTCTTTATAACGATAACTCCCTTTACTACAATATTTTTATCGGACCTCACAATAACGTTGTACAGTTCACTGTATTAAATACATATGCCTCGCTATCTGAAATTAATACAGTGTTAATAATAATACTCGCTATTCTTTCAAAGAAAGAAATCTAGACTTTCAATTTTTGATTGCGAAGAATCTAGGGTTTTGTCATAAATTTCATTTCTTTCCACAATATCAGACTTATATAAATCCAAAATTATAGTGGATATTCGTATAGCTTTCCAAATTCTCCTACTTGGGTATTTCTACTTACGGTGATTTCATAGAGCCAAAAAACGGGGGGGGGGAAATGAAGATCTTTCCGCATTGAGGTTTTTCCAAATTCTTTTCAAAAGGTATTTAAAGATACGATTTTTTAACTGCTTCAAAATATTCACAATGTAGTGTTATATCGTTCGGTAAAAAATAAATAAGTTTTTTTGAGAAATAAAATTACCTATCGTATAGGCCACGCTGAGGCATACGCCACAGGAGAAAAATTTTAACTTTTAAACACGTACAAGCCGTGGCTTATCTGCCGAAAATTATGGTAATTGAAAATTTTAATTTTTTAGGCACGCAATAAAATCATCCTCATTTTTCTCTTCCATGCAAATTGCACTGTTCTGCTGAGCATCTTAGGAAATTTTTAAATTGCAGTATCCTTTACGGATAAACACTAACATATTCACAAGGAAAAATCTCTCCAAGGTTTTCCTTAGAGACCACTCGCTGAACGGAAACCAGTGTCTTCATTCTCCTTTTTGCGTGTAAGAACTCAGACTTGTCAAGGTACATGACGAAACATCTCTTCACACGCTACTGTAGCATTGCACATTAGTTTTCTCGCAAAGCGAAATACACGGTGTTTTGACACTTTCAATGGGTTGAGCATTTTTCTTTTATTTTTGTCCTTGCGTGGAAGATTACAATAAAAAGAAAGTACAATAAATTCTAAAAGTGCTTGAATTTTGATTTTTTATGCAAAACTTTTTATTCAGTTTTCCCTCATCAATTGGAGTTTTAAGCATTTAAGATAATGCGTTCAAAAAAGGTTTTTACGTCCTTTTTATCTGCTGAAATTTGCTAAAATTTTCTGAAAAGGTGTTTCTAAAAATACCAAAATTAATGCTACAAAACCACCCAAATAATCTTGTTTAATTCAGAACTCGCTTATTAGTTTAGAATCTCACGTAGTTTAATCTTCTTTGATTTAGAATTTCGGGAAGCGTACTATAAAACGAATCTACATTGAAAATTAACGACTTTTATTTTCACAACCGTTGAACGTAGATAAATACTTAAATTTACAAAAACGCTACAAATGAAATAAAATTTTAACCATTGGAAAATGGTTTTTTCTTTTGTGTTGGATTAAGTGTCCTACCAATTTTATTCGATCGCTGATTGGTGAACCCAAATAATTCGCGATTTCTGATGGTTGAAGATTATTTTTACTCTCGTGTGAATAAAATGGACGTTGAATTTTAAAAACACAAATTAATGTGAAGTTTAGTTGTTTTCCTTTATTTTTCATCAATAAAATATTATTTGAACACGGTGGAGATACGAAATTGGGTGTTCTAGTGTAGAAAATGGCGGAGAATAAAAACTCAGTGGCATTTTATTTTTAATTAAAAAAAGAGATATTCATTTTTGATGCACATTTCTGCTGCCCAATCTTGAATCTGGCAACAAGATTCACGAAATCATCAACTTTTTGATATCAACGAAAACGTTTTACTCACGGTCATAGAAGCAAACGATAATAAAAATCAACGCAGTGTTAATTATTTTTCTACATGTCTCATAAAAAAATAAATAAACAAAAAAAAAACCTTTTGCAGGTTATAGATGCAAACCTCATTTTCCTATGTTTAAGATGGAATACCGGCACCCAGACGGTTCCAAGTTTTCTATATTACTATTGTTTTATTTATCATGATTTTGCATATTAAAATTTAAAAATTATTTTTTTAATTGCGAAATTTAACTTTTTATACAGTCCCCCGATACCGAAAATTTCGTTAGTTCGTCGGTCACCATAATTATTTTCCTGTAAGTTCACACGTATACTAATGAATAACGTACAACTTTCAGCTTTGTACAAAGAAAGTTGAGCGAAATATTTAATTTCAAAACTTAGGATTTTTTTCGGCCTTCTTCGAGAGGTCAGTTTTATTGTTTATAGCAATCTTACAAAAACCGTAGGAAACTACGGTAGATATTGAAATGACCACTCAATGAACGCCAAATAATCTCAAAATTTGAAGTTAAATGTCTTAGTTAATTTTTGTCGCACAGAGTTTGAAGATTTTGCATTCGTTATTTCAATGTTGCTTTTCTAACTTCTTAATTTTAATTCTGCTATTCTCTTTTTTAAATCCATGTGTCCTCATTAATTGTTCCTGTGAAGAATTTTGTTTATCGTTGTTTCCTCAGCAGAAGTAATTCAAAAATGTGCTTCTAATTTTGATTTAGACTTTTGGGAATCTTACTACATTCTGAAAAATTCCAGCAATTTGGTCAATGATCTATCTAGCATTCCGTATTTCCCTGATATTTGGAAATACCTTATTTTCACTTAATTTCTTTTTCTCTCTGGTACAAATATACTTGTTTTATCTTTTTACTTGTTTACCAGGTAATCTTTGACTCCACCTACATTGGCTCCGCCTTCTGGGCTGTCTTGTCATTTTAAAATATTTCAGTATTTGGTTTTTAATCTTTTTAGCATTTCGTGCAACCCCATTAGCTTGGATATAATTCATTGCTCCATATTATCTATATCGTTTAGTGTTGACTTTGTTTGATCTACCAACCAACTTTTTATTACTCTCTCTGGTCTATTTATTAGTTTGTTGTCTTTCTTATGGCTTGCCTTTCCGACTCTTGTCTTCTTTGCCTCCTTGCACTGATAATGATTCCCCAAGTGGTATCGAAACAGCTGTTTGCGCATTTTTTGCTCACATTTGTGCTTTGTTACGTCGGTTTTTCAGATTTGGATAACGTCGGTCCTATTAAAAGCTGTTGTTTTTCCATAAATTAAGAATGATTTTTCTATCTTATAGTTGTTTTTTCTGTAGTATCAATGCAATTTTATGCAGTATTCAAATTGTTGTGTACCATAATTTATTGATTTTGATGGTTTGATTTACATTTGATTGTGTATATTTATTTAAAACATAATAAGTTTTTTATCCTTTTATAACGAGTCTTAAATACAAAATTTTTTGATGGATTAGTTTTATACTTTAAAAATGTCTTATGACGATATATCAACAATTTGTACTTATGTGTTTCAATTATCATTTTTCAAATGCAATGATTCAAATGCGTATATATAATAAGTAATTGAAATCTTTATGTTTTCAATTTTTTGTTTGACATTTGTATTTATGCACAAAATAAAACACAATTTAAAGTTATTCATAACTGAAAACTATAAACAACAAATAATAAACTTTACATCGGAAAGTTCAAAAGTTAATGTTTCTTAATCATAAAGAATGTATCAGACAATTTTCATTCATAAGTACTTGATTTTTTAAACCTATTTATGTGGCAGTAGTGTCATCCTGCATTAATATCTGAGCCAAATGCAATGAATAAAGAATTATTAAATGTGTGACCTTTTTTCCGATTTGAAACATATAAACACAAGAATAATAATAGATTCCTTTTGTGACATTTATTATTTCATAGTTTATGTGATACTTAATTGTCACATTTCAATTAGTTTCCTGCTTTAATGAGCTGGCATTCTGACATACAATTGTAATTATTACAGCTCCGTCATAAAAAGAAATAGTTATTTCCTTTTAACATCTGATTACTTGCAAACAATGCTAATTCAGCATCTCACATTTCAGACTAGCAAAAAAAGCTTGAAACAGGACAAGTTTGATTTATTCTTATCGTTTTTCTTGCAAAGTTTTCTTAGATAATCAATAATTTTCAAAATGGGATGGCTGATTTAGTTGTCTTATTCTGATCCACCTGCACTTATCAAATCAATTCGAACTTTCCCCAAGTATGGCTACAAGAGATTGTAAAGGTTTTTACCTAATAGAGGACCATAAGTTTTATTACATTTACATTAAGTTTATGCAAATATTGTTCATTCCTTACGTAAATGTTGAATGAAGCCCTGTGCTGTACATGAGTTTATAGATTTATATTTTTACAGACTCACTATACAAATCTACAGAAATCAATAGTGTGATAGAAATCCACAGATTTGAATTGAGTCTCTACATCAGCGTTTCTCAACCTTTCATTGTTCGCGGCCCAATTTTCAATCATAATTATCATCGCGCCCCCTCCCTCACACAATAAAATTTCTACAGTAATAGTGTATTTTGCGTATTTTGGCGCTAAACCTACACTACGATAAACAAGATGCGAGCGGGTTAAGGTCATTTCATAATATTTCCAAAGGTCTCTCAATTTCAGAGGAAGAAACCTTCATAGACTTCACGGCAAAGGGCGAAACCAAAAGACAATTTAGTAATAAATTACACTTTTAAATTTTGGATAGGACTAGATGGCGAGTTTTCTGCACAGAAAATAATGGTATTTTACATTTTATTACCGTTTTCAACATCCTACCTTTGTGAAACTGGATTTTCTGCGATGGCTTCTTTGAAGATAATATATAGATCTCAGCTAAGTACAGAAAAAGAACTGAGAGTGTGTTTTTCTAATATTAAGCATTCCTTCGTAAAATTTGGCTTTGCAAGACAGGCTCAAGAAAGTCACTAATAAGTATTAAATTTGCTTTTAATTTAATAACTTTTGATTCAGTAATTTTTTAATTTCATAAGTTAATTATTAAATATTATGTCGAAATGTATTATGTTTTGTATGTGTGCGTGCTTTCCTTTCAGTCAGTTAATCAATTTTTTAAAAATAATACTTTCACTTAGATATGCCGGCGCCCCCCTAGGGGGGCGCGCCCCACAGGTTGAGAATCACTGCTCTACACATTTATAAAAATTCTGAAATGATTTCAGAAATTATTTGAAAGAGGGTTTTCTAAGTATTCTAAAGAGATTTTAAAATCATTTCAATGAATAATCTAAAGATATTTCTATAATCGTTGTTGTGGTATAGAGTTAACCACATTCCCCAATTAAGCGATTGATGACCAAATATAGTTATCCAGCCAGCGAACTGGCAACATAATCCATTTTTCCTCGCCAAACCCTTTTTGTTTTGACAACCCTTACTCAGTCTGGGTCGTGCACTGGCGAAGCTCACTGGGGAATGTGGTTAACTCTATACCACAGTTGTAAAGAAATTTATAGGCATATAAAGATACTAAAAAACCTTCTTTAAAGAATCTCAAGAGACTTCTATATTGATTCCAAAGATTTTTGGTGAAGATCTAAAAAAGATTTCTATAGGAAATTTTAGAGATATTCCTAATAGCCTTTTAAAGAGATTTTGCATTAGGATTCTAATGTGACTTCTATAAAGTTTTTTAAGAGATTTTTTATCAAGATTCTAAAGAACTTTATATAAAGATGCTATGAGTTCTGTAAAAAAATTCTATAGTGATTTCTAAAAACATTGTAAAAAAAACTTTATTCGCATTCTAACGAGATTCATATAAATATTCTATCGAGATTTTTTGTGAGATTTTAAAACATTTTTATAAAGAATCTAAAGAGATAAAAAGGATTCTATAAATATTTCTGTAAAAATTCTAAGATAATTCCTATGAAGTGGGTAAGGGAATCTATAAAGTTATTTTCATAAATAATCCAGAAAACAACCCGTATTCACAATAATAATGTCGAGACCTGATTAAATAGAACCTGTGAAATGTGACGATGGCTTCCTGCTTATGCTTTTGCTTTTATTTGTTGTCCTAGCTCATACCAAATGATTTAATCAATTACTGCTCTATGAATTCTCAATGGATACAAGTTAGATATGTGGCTGGAATATAATCAGTACTGCGTTTGAATTGATTTCTGCACATGAGGAGTATCTTCCTAGTCAATGTAGGCGTCAACGTGTGAGTAGTCATGTTTCATAATCACTTTGCATTGATGACGTTTCCGATAACTATTCACTTAATAATTAGGCTCCTTTGCAATTTAAAATTAGATTTTTTACAATAATTTTTTTAATTAATACCTGCCCTGCACAACATATTGTCAAATAAATGCTTTGTTTACATTTATTACACTTCTTACATATTTCGATATAAGTTAATCGATATAAGATATAAAATATCAGAGATCGATATAAAATGTTAGAAATTGATATAAAATAATATATAAAATAAAATCGATCTTATGAGATAATCGATATATAACGTATAATCGATTCTAAAAATATAATCGATATATAAAATATAATTGATCTAAAAAATAATTGATATATAAAGTACAATCGATCAAAAAGATAATCGATATATAAAATATTATTGATCTAAAAAGATAATCGATATAAGTTTTAAGATATCACAAGATCAATAAGATATCAGAAAATATATTCATGTTTTACTTTAATTGTAATTAAAAACTTTTTAATATAAATAATTGTCATCGTGTAAATTTCTGTCTAATAATCAATACTGTCGTATATGTTTACATTATTATTAATGAATTAGATTAAATAAGCTTTTTTTCTGTCTATTTGTTTACTATATTTGATTTCTTGCTAACAGTTTTTTTTTAATTTTTAGGCTCGCAAACGTATTATTTGCGCGATTCAGTTAACTGTGTGTGAATTGAACACAATTTGTACAAATATTGTAATGGCTATGTATTTCATTTCTGAGTTTTGTTTAACCATTAATAACGTATATATATGTTATTAAGATTTGACCTAATTATTTCC
>Ga0115856_100621_pt1 | contig 13029 bp, 4 predicted proteins | sample InSIn4gowninarea_FD_83870 | JGI IMG/M metagenome (GOLD analysis project Ga0115856, IMG submission 83870)
TCGCCACTGTAAAGATTTTTTTAGAAGGAACTCAAATACCATAGGTCAGATGCCACATATGTAAGTTACAGAGCGGACGACAGATGGCAGCACCAGCCATCATTTTCGAGGAATGTGTTGCTTCACGTCCATAGCCTAAAGGAACGCGTGCTGCCTGGTTTACTAGAAACGGGAGATAGAGACTTTGAGACCTGTGCTTTGCACTGTGTATCAGTGCGCATGCCCCATTTATTTCAGGATTAGATTTACTGTTGCTTCATTAAAAAGAAATGAAGAGAATAGCTTGGTTATAAGCAAGAACAATGCCAACAATCTGGTCAATGACCCATCTTGTACTCCATATTTTACGCAGGTGTGGAAATCTCTCATCTTTTCTTAGTTGTTTTCCTGTTAGTTATTACTTCTCCATCTCTTTTTCCTATTATTTTCCCTTTTCTTTCCTTTATTGCGCCTTTGTTGTTATTTTTAGCCAATAGATGGCGTTACCGGTTGGTCACGCCCCCTTCCGTATGTTATTTAAGGGATTGCTCAGTCTGGCCGTGGTTTTGCCAAACTCGACTCTGTTCGAATTGGCTTCGCATTGAAAAAGAAATCCCTCTGTGGTTTCGAAACAGCTGTCTGCTTTAAATAGCTCTATTTGTGCTTTATTACGTTGGTTTTCTCCTTGCTTATCTTTACTAGCACAAAGGCTTTTATTATATTTTTCGAATAGCTTGATTAGCTACAGGTTCTTATATAGAGGTCAGGTCATTGTAGAAAAACGCAAGAAAGAAAGAACTCAAGTATCATAAGTCAGATATCGCAAATTAGTTCGCCACTGTAAAGATTTTTTTAGAAGGAACTCAAATACCATAGGTCAGATGCCACAAATTCATAGGTCGCTGCTAAAAGGATTTTCCTCCTCCAAAACATAACACTTTACAAACATATTTCAGTACACCTGATATGAGTACACCTGATATGAGGTTTAAATACAGTTACAGCCCTGTGCATCCGAACCGATCCGATTAACTAAAAATCCGGATAACTTAAAAAAACACGTCTATGATAACGCTTTTAGGTAATTTCTTTTTATACTTTACCTGGCTTGGGGTTGTCAACTGTAATAGTGCTTATTTTAGCGCAATACAAATAACTGGTACAGTAAATTAATATTTTAACTTTTTTAAATTTATATTTCTTTAACATGTGTACACAGTTACGTATTTAGAAGTACTCATAGAATTTATACATGCACTGCAAGTTACGTATTAAATAATTATTTGTGATAGAGAAAAAAGGCAATCTTCTGCATCATGATGAATTTTTTTCCCCTGTTGTCACACCCTTTAACCTTTTACATGCAGGAAATGAACGGGATCGGGTGAATCTTAGTGTTGTATCCTTTGAATCGCAACTTCAAGCGCATTAAAAGCTTTTGGTCTTTTGGATCTTCTTCTGTTCCGTTTTCTTAGTCATCCTCGCGCTGTACTTCAGTATTCGAATACTGAATGGTCAATATTATTTCTTGGTTGTTCAAAATTTGGAAACTGGATTCTTTCTCCATAGAAGGAAATCTGTTGCACCGAATCCAAAATGTTATAAATCTTCTGTAACAGAAGCAATGTTTTGACCACTTTCAGAGAATATGGAGATTTCAAAATAATAATAATAATAAATTTGGAGAGTAAAACTAATATAACATTTAAAAAAAACTTGGAACCGTCTGGGTGCCGTTGTTCTAGTTTAACCCTCGGAAAATGATGTTTGCAACTGTAACCTGCAAAAAGTTCTGTTTGTTTATTTGTTTATTTTTTAACGAAAAATTTAGAAATATAGTTAACACTGCGTTGATTTTTACTATCGTTTGCTTCTACGACCGTCAGCAAAACCGTATTTATGGCATCAAAGACTTTATGATTTTGTGAATCTTGTTGCCAGATTGAAGATGGGGCAGCAGAAATGTGCATTAAAAATTTATATCTGTTTTCTAAATTAAAAATAAAATGTTTGCCACTGAGCTTCTGATCCCCGTCATTTTCTACACTAGAACACCCAAATTTCGTATCTGCACCGAGTTGAAATAATATTTTATTCATGAAAAATATAGAAAAACAAATTCCACATTAATTTGTGTTTTTAAAATTCAGTATCAGTTTTATTCACACCAGAGTAAAAATAATCTTCACCGACCAGCAATCTCGAAAAATGTGAATTCACCAATCAGCGATCGAATAAAAGTGGTAGGACACTTGATCCAGCACAAAAGCAAAAATCATTTTCCAATGGTTAATAAGGATGGTTCCTAGATTGATCCGGTTCATAAGTGTCCGGATAATCAAGGCTCTATTGTAAAAGCAAGAAATCTATCACCCTATCACCATGATTCGTAAAAATGGATAGAAATACACAATAGTTTAAATCCACAAACCCACAAAGATTTTACCAACTTCCCCATTTTTTAGATTACTCCTCTCTAACCTGCTGCACATCTTTCACGATTAAAAAGCCCGCATCAAAACACATGTTAAAGTCAAATTTAATTTCGACGAATCCCTACACGGGTCACGGGTCATCGGAGCATCACGGTTGCAAATTTTAACAACAGTAAAAAACACATAGTACGCACGATCTCTCACTGGAACTAAAGCAGCTGTGAACTTGGACGACGAAAATCGACAAGACAGGTACTCCTACACCACTGAGGTATTAAAAAAAGTTTTCCTCAGACTTTTTAACAGCGAAAAGTGGGGAGAGGGAAGAGAAGTGAAGAGAGAATTTATGCAGGCATGGTCGTGCAGACATCACGCCTCGGTCGTACGTTAGAATTAAGATGCCACTGGAGGTAAACTTTACAGCGATTTCTCTTCATAAAGTTGTCAAAATGAATCAAACTTGTGAGACTCGGGGGGATAAGAGAGTGAAAGTGGGAAAGTGCTACCCAGAAATTCTTTTTTTTTCTCCTGATGTACATTTTCTTTTAAAACTCGGAGTAAAAAACGTAACCTAAAAAAATTGCGTTTGCGTTTTCTTTTTCACTTTTAAGTAAAGTTAGGCATAAATTTGAATCTCGCAGATGCTTCATATCCATTCCTAGTCAGTGTTGGACACTATTCGAAAAGGTTTTCGTTCAATAATATTTTAAATAAGGAATATTTTTTTGTTTATTATTAAACATATAATTCACTTGTTAATGAATAATTTGGATTGTTGCTGCCATTTCATTGTGTTTTAATTTATTAAAGAATCTTACAGATTTATTTCATCAATTACGTTTTGCAGATGAACATAAATTTGAACCGTTACAAACATCTACACCAGTAACAGGAATCGAACATGAAACTACTGAACAGAAGGTCAAAGTTCTAACTGCTCAACCAGCAGTTACATCTCATCTACAATTAATAAACTCTTTCTTATTTTTAGAATTGCTATAACTATTTAGTCTTTTTAATTCGCGTGCTTTTTTTTTCATTCTTTTATTTTGTTTCGAATTTAACTTTCTGTTTCTCATTCAGTGAAAAAAATGGCAAAAATTATCAAACAATGTGTATGAGACTTTCATTATTATCACATTTTAAGCAATTTTTGTTAAAACAGCCCCTTTGATTTCGAATGGTTTTTAATTCAGATTAATATTCTGTGTATACTTTGCTTGACTGCACATTCAATAAAAAATACACATATTACTATTAGACAAAATTTTATTCACGAATAAAAATATTAAAATATGTGAAAACAGTATAATTCATACCTTGCTTACATTTATTATTACGGAAATAATTTTAAATTACCTAAATAAGATTTGAAAATCCGGATTGTGTATTTCTTATTCTTTAGTATATTTTTATAATTATGAGTCTTCCATGGATACTAAACATGACGTTTTAAAAGGAATTTGAGTACCACCTCAACTCTGATATTTATTTTCTCTACACATTTTCTTTTTTCTAAAAATGAACCTGAGGCACAGCTATTGTGTTGACCTTTATTTGTTCTGAAACAATTTTGTCAAATTAAAATTTTACCAGTAAATTTCCATCAGAATTATGGTAGATATAAAAAAGTATGCATGATGTTTTTAGGTTAAACAAATATTTAATATTAAATACAAATCTTAAAGATTTAGTTTTGTGTGCTCATCATATTTAATAGAATGGTTTATGTGTGAACGGTTTTGCTTAGCAAAGTTCTCTAAATGAACAACGATGCATAAAAATATAATCTTTTGGCTTCGTTTCTCTATTTATCGTGCAGCAGTAGATTCATTTTGTTTAATGGTTTCAGCTTCTCAGCTTTCCGAGGACATTTTATGAAATTTGAGCATGTACGTTTGTAGAAATAGAATTTTAAGTTTTGTGCAGTGAGTCACACTAAATGGACTTGTGTAGGAAGTCACACTAAATGGACTTGTGCAGTGAGCGAAACTTCATTCGGGTGAAAAGGTTCCATTTTTGCTCAACAGATGGCGCCAAATTCTATTTGCTCTCTTTTAAAGCGTGTCCTCATTGGTGGCACTTAACTCCACCCTCTTAAGTAGTTTATAAATTTGGGAACATCTCTGGTCTGTTGTACTTGAAGAAGGGACTCGTTGTAGTTCTGAAACAGCCATATGCTCTTGCCGGATCTAATAAATTGTGCTCTTCAATGTGGTTTCTTCCTGTTATTTCGGGCACAAAGGTATCTTGAGATTTTTCAAGAATAGGTTAGCGTTATTTAAATAAATACCAACAATATTATACTGAACAGGGTTCCTACTCTCTTTCTGGGATCAATTCAAAATTAGACATAACAATTTTTTTATAGTTTCTCGCTTAAACCTCAAAAACAAAACAAAATGATTAAATGTAAAAAAAAATAGCATTTCAAATTTACAGATTATCGTGAAAAATATTAAAACCTATTTTCCAGCTATACAATTTCCACCGTAAGCTTCTGGTATTTAAGAAAAACATTTCATTGGAAAATAAATGTAGTTCTGTTTTTTGCTGCAAAAGTTTCGCTTAATCCTCAATTATATTTTTATTGATTAACTACTTTACTTTTTGAATTTTACTTTTTTACTTTTCTTGGTTTCTTTTTCTGTCATTCTTTTCATTTCTTCTAATGCCAGAAAGGTAATACTTTCTATAAATAATTTCACATAACAAGCCACTTGTTATAATTACTGAATTCACACCTCCTTTAGATTTTATAATGTAAGTTCTTTGTAATCGTACTTATTAATGAAGTGTACTGAAGGTTTTCAACAAGAATATGTTTGTTAATTGATAAATCCCGATTCAACACTTGTTGTTTCAGACGAGAGTGTAAACACAATTTTAACTATTGTCCACAGATTTATAAATTTTTAATAGTCGCTTACAAGAGAATGTATGATAGAAAACATTCTTTCAGAATTTATTTCCTAAAATGGTGATAATTTTCTTTCAGTTCTGGTTTTTTCATTTTGTCAACCTGTAAACCTAAAGAGTAAAACATTAGTCTTGCTCTAACAGCTGATGCAGCAAAAATATGGAAGATTACACAGTATCATAGAAGACTACGTTGCATAAAATGCAATAATAATAATAACTTTAACTCCAAAATTATACAATGCATAAAATAAACCATAGGCTTAAAATTTTAAAAGGTACATAAAATTGCACCATAGTCTTGCTAGATATTTCTGCTAGTCAAACCAATGATCATAATTTCACGCAAAGTGTCTTAATGCCATTTTTTCTAGAGTTATTTTGATTGTTTTCCAGGTTTTAGGTATTAATAAATTTCCCTTAGATTTTTAGGTCAAAATCCCTTCCCCGAGTTCCTCAGGTTTTCCAGGTATTCGCCGATGCGTATAAACCATGTTAAATAAATCAACATTAAACATTTAGGTGTTTTAGAATGTTATTGTTGTTTAGAAACATTAAGTATATATTATTGTTATTTACAATCAAAAAGAAGTATGGAAACTATGGGAAAGATCATTTAATTTCTCTTTGGTCTCAGGATGAGGACTAATATTATTCATTAGCATATTCCCTTAGGTTTAAAAGATAGCTTCCATAAAAACAGAAAGAAGAAATGAAGTGAAATAATACCCGTTTTTAAGAGTCACATATATTTTTAAAGAATTAAAGGAAAGTTGAGTAAAAACTGCAACTTAAAATAAAAGAAAAATAAAAGAAAAAAAAGATATTGGAAAATTACTCTTGTAGTGAAAAAAAATTGAAAATAATATTAAAAAAAAACTTGGAACCCTCTTGGTGCCAGAGTTTCAGTTTGAACACTGGAAAATAGTGTTTGCAACTGTAACCGACAGAAAGATGAAAGATGAAAAATGAAAAATATAGAAAAACATCTAAACTCAACGTTGATTTAAATAATCATCTCCTTCTTCTATCGTAATCAGAATTGTCATAGCATCAAGACTGAACGGTTTTGAGAACTTTGTGGCCAGATTCCTTGTTCCAGATTCCAGATTCCGGCAGATTCTGGAATTCCTTGTGGGATTCCAGAATCTGCTGACCAGATTCCTTTAGGACAACAGAATTTTGCATTAAAAATTAATATGTCATTTCGAAATTAAAAAATTATCAGTCTGGCAATGACATTCGGATCTCCGGACTTTTCTGCACCAGAACGCCAAATTTCGTGCCTCCACCGTGTTAAATTAATATTTAATTGAAGAAAAGTATAGAAAAGTAACTAAACTCCACATTAATTTGTGCATTTTTCGTCTGCTTTATTTATCATAGCAAAACGATTGTCGTGGTATCAAAATGAAATTTTCCAACTACGATTTTATCCACCGAGAGTCAAAACCATTTTCCAATGGTTAAAAAAGCAAGAACCAGTAAAATGAAAGGAATTACGACGTACTATTTCAGAGACGACACAAATGGAAATCAACAATGAACAGTAATTTTCGACTAAAGATACTGTCAATTTGTAAGAACTTATCCATTAGGTTAAAATCGGTGACTGTGTTGTATGACTGTTGTTATATGATGTAGAATTACTTTGAGGATCTTGCAGTTAATGTCAATTAAGAATAATGGGAAAGCAATATGGAGTCAGGACATCTCGGACATCAAAATTTTACATTCCAAGCATTTGTTTGTTTTGTGTTTCTATTGAACAATTTGAGGAATACACCTATTAAAAATGTTAAATGCATCCAGAAATAAAACATATCTGGTCATTTTATTAACATAAATTATCCTCCCAGAAATTCATGACCTCAATATCCAGTAAGATAAACTCCAGGTATTCCAGGAAGACTAAAAAGAAATGGCAAAAATCGTCCCACATCAGCAAATCCATCTCTGGACGCAGCAGGCGGTATTCAACACATCCATGAAATATCGACTGTAAAGAGCGGTTAGGGTTATTCAGACACGTGAATGATTTAGTGGCCGGCGTCGAATTTTCACGCCTGCCCGAACAGATGCCACCAGACGAGAAACAAATGTCCCATATTTAGAGCGAATGCAGCTCCAGCGGCCTTCAGATTTATAGAGCACGTTTTTCTTCTCTCTGGATGCATGTGCTAATAAATATTCAAACTTTTTTTATGTAGATTTTTTGGTCTGGTCTTTTTGGGGCAATCTGGTTTATGTTTGGACATGGTATAGGCGTAAGGAGTATCGGCATTCTTCAGCGTTAAAGGTGTTCGTGATTACTGTAGTAATTTGACGAGTGAATGTCTATAGAGTTTAAGTAATATCTCATTTTTTATGCATGTTAGAAGTTCATAATTTACAATATGAACTAGAATTAAGTAAATCTCTCAGCTTTGATTGAGATTCGAATTAGAGCCAAAACAAGAGCCAAGTACATACCATCAATAGCAAGAGGGAAAATGACCAAAAAAAAAAAAAAAAATGTAGAAATCCTACTCAAGTTGAAAAAGCTTTCTTGTTCAAAACTTTATCAAAAGAATAAAGGTAAAATTTTTCTTCATGTTCAAAAGTTTTCTTGTTCAAACCTTTATCAAAAGAATAAAGGTAAAATTTTTCTTCGAGTTCAAAAGCTTTCTTGTTCAAACCTTTGTCAAAAGAATAAAGGTAAAATATTTCTTCAAGTTCAAATTATTTACCACAAGATCACCAGCGGCTGAGTGGCTGGTGCTCTGGTCTTCAGTTCAACAACTGCGGGTTCGATTCCCGCTTCGGGTTTGGATATTTGTTAGTGGTACAGAATCCACTTTAAACAGTACGAACCTTTCGAATTAGATACTCGTGTTCAAAACATGACCGTAGAGTGACAAAGCAAACCAAAACTAAACCTTTATCACAATATTATCAAATTCAAGTATACCAAACCATTAAAATCAAATCCATCTCAAGAATCAATTTGAAAATAAAAGAGCACAAGCACATAGCATCAATACCAATAAGGGAAAACAAACCTATGAATGGGGAAAACTTTTGTCAAGTTTTAGAAAAATGAGATTTTTCTCAACCTCTCAGCCAGAAAGAAGATTCACCAACAAAAACAATCACTGGAAATGTGTGACATAAAAAATATTAGAAAGTTTAAATTTTTCCCATTTTGTAAAATAAAGATATATTTTAAACGCAAGTATGAATTGAACTGAAAGTATAAATTAAACGGAATTTCATTTTTAATATCAGTTTTATGGAACTATATCATTAATTAAATTTGCTCAGTTAAGATTTTTTCACTTTCTTTTTATCCATTCAATCATTTTCAACGCCCGAGAAATTATCAAATGAGTTGTTCAAGTAGTTATTGTAAAATACTTCAACTGGAAACAACATGGAAGTTCTATCAGTGTTTATAAAGAGACATAGAATACTTCCCAAATTTCAGATTTTTATTCAACTGGGGCTATAACGAAGTCACGTCCAAGTTTCGATCAAGTTATTTTAGTAGTAGATGGCAACGTGAGTTATATTTACGAAGGACGAGTAAAATGAACACATGATAGTTTGAAAACGTACTTGGATAGTAACAACCAATAAACTGAACCAGTGGTTATCTTTGGAGGATTTCCAATACAGGCTAAATAATAAGGTGACCAATCATCCTCCTTTAGGGAGGACAGTCCTCCTTTTTTAGGTTCTGTCCTCCCTTGAAAAGTGTCCTCCTTTCTGTCCTCCTTTTTGATACTTTAGAACTAACCTGTTAATCTCAGTATCCAGAGATACCGTGATAAACTGTTATGCATCATATGACCATAATGCATTTTTTCTCTAAACATGAACCGACTGATGGCTGAGTTGGCTAGGAATCTGGTCTTCAATTCAACATTTGTGGGTTCCATTCCTGCCTCGGGCTTGAGTACTTGTAATGGTTCTAAATCCACTTTAAACAGTGGGTCCTGGTCTAATTAGTCCTAGTGTGCAAAAATGATTGTAGAGCTACAAACCAAACTAATGTATTGAAGAATGGTTTGAAACAAATATCACTGGAAATAACAGTTTTTAATGTATATTTTTGAACAATGAATGTGTATTAATTCTTGAAAAACTAGCCGTTAAAATTCAATGTGAAAGATATTTCTTGTTCCGAAATTTCCAAAATATTTTTTAAAATGATATATTGATAAAAAATATTCATTCAATGGGAAATACTCATTTAATTAAATAACTAAAAGGGATATGAGCATAATTAGTATAATTTTGTTTGAATTTAATAAAATGTTTAATGTATTTACGCTGTACTTTTTCCTTAAATTTTTTGTCCTCCTTTTCATTGTAAAAAGATTGGTCACCTTATAAATAAGCACACATACGTATACCACACCAGGGTTTATTCAATAATAGCTCGGCTACACTGTGCAAACATACTTAAGAGTTTTCAAAGACTGAGAAACCAACCAGCCGATGTGTCCTCGGTGACACTTCACCGTCTCTTTTTGGAGAAGTGTCGAATTTCCGTTTTTATCCGGCGGAAAAGAAAATCAGAAGACAAGGCATCCCTCCAAACTTATTGAAGTAGAGCATCGAATTACCAAGCCTGGTTCGGATAAACAAACGTTCGGATAATTGGATAGGTAACTTAAAAAATATTCCAGATTAAACAATAAATACATTTTTCTATACTAACACCTTTTAAAAGCAAAAATGACGGTTTTTGTTTAACTTCGCAGTGGATAGAGAGATTAATAAAAGTGTGTGTGTAATAGTTTTTCTTCATATTTTATCCAGGATTACGACTGGTAGCTGTTTGCTACAGACTTGTTCAATGCTTGTGCGTGTGTGTTTGTTTTTCCCCTAAACCCTTTACTCTCTCTCTCTCTTTAATCTACTTTTCATTTTTTTCTACTTTTGTATTTTTTATTAAATTTTTTAAATTCTCGTTCTATTCTTACTTCTCTAAAAGATATGCTGATCGCGGAATATTTTCAGCGTTGCGTGTCAAATCCAAAAAATTTGAGATACCGTGTTCGGATAATCCACACTCTACTGTATTTTTTTCCTTTCACGGCAGGACGGGTCTTCGATTCCACAGAGATTACTCGGCGATCACTTGAGAGTTCACCTGTTGCCATCCCAGACTGGCATTTGCTCACAAACAAATACCGTGTGCAGACCTGAAAGGGACTGGGAGTTCTGTTCTCTGTTCTGGCTTATCACCACTTGCTCAACTTCATGGTCGGGCCAAGTCCTTTTTGCAGGTAATGGGGTAATAAGCGGCTTCCATTTAAGCGAGCCCCAGTGGATGGAAGTCTGACTTGGCTCTTTTTGGATCTCTTAATTTTGATCCAATTTTCAGATGAGAGGCCGTCACCTGGCTTGGCACCCCCAGAGGCATAATTAAGACATGAAGGACATTGGAGCTACGACAGATTTTAGGTGCATCAGCTCTCTTTAGCGAACACGGTCCCGCGTGCCAACCAGCGGGCAACATGTGGTCGACCTCCCAAGCACTGGCCTCCGGACTTGCTGCTTTACTTTCGGTGTTCTACTGGGAAACGAGCTTCTACCCCTGGTCTACTTGGGGCAGACTAGGAGTTACTGTGGCAGCCAACCATGCAATTCAAAGTATCTACTTTACGGGGGAGGGGGTTTGGGGGTGGCGACAGTCCCCGAAGAGTGGCTTTTCAGAAAAACAGCGTTTGCCTGGAAGACCATTCACTTGCCCAGGATGGATCCGACAAGAACGTGCTGGATAGGAAAATTTGTTATTGTTGACAGGGAGTTACTGTGGCAACTAACCATGCAATTCAAAATATCTACTTTAAGGTCGGGGGAGGGGTGAAAGTCCCAGAAGAGTGGCTTCTCAGACAAACAGCATCTGCGTGGGCGACCAATCACCTGTCCAGGATGGATCCGACAAGAACGTGTCGGATAAAAAAAAATTGTTATTGTTAATAGTGAGCTACTGTGGCAACCAACCATGCAATTCAAAATATCTACTTTAAGTGGTGGGTGACAGTCCCAGAAGAGTGGCTTCTCAGACCAACAGCATCTTGGGAGGCCAATCACCTGTCCAGGATGGATCCGACAAGAACGTGCCGGATAGGAAAATTCATTATTGGGGCTTTTTACCATAATTTATGTCAAATGTTTTACTTACTCTTACGTTTAATCTTAATAAGAGACCTTGTAGTTTTGCTCTTAAACCATGCCCCAAAAGTATTTGCTAACCTGAGATGATTTCCTTTTACAATTAACCGTTAAAAAAGAATTTCGTAGCTTCTTTTCTTGTCCCCCTTCTGCCAAATCAAAGGCTGCTTCACACGGACAACATTTCCGGTAAGTGCTTCAAATCCACTTCCGTCACTTACGCATTTAAGTGCGCAATACTTGGCAGAAATTTATTTTAAAATCCTGAAACGGCATTCTCCCTTCGGCTGGGCTTACCACGGTCACGTGTGCCGGCAAAAAGAGGGGCTAAAAGCACTCAAATAACTCGGAAATTCCAGTACCTTTTTTCCCACGCGCCTTCCCCTCATCTGCCTTTTCTTCGATGCGGAGATAAAAATCGGTAGTGGCTCAAGTAAACTGAAATATTCAATTCGGAATCAACTTTTCCGTTACTTTGAAAGATTCAAAGCGAGTTATTGATTCTCAGCGTGTGTTGTGTTGTGTGCGGCTCTTATTCGAGAAATCAAATTTTGCGTGCATCCATTTTGGAAGCGTCGAAGCCCGGCTTCGTGCGTTCGTTCTATCTTTTTTTCTTCAGCTTTTAAATATTTCATTTGTTCTCCGCGAGAATTTGTGTCACATTGATGGAATGGCTGCGAGATGGAATATTTTTCGCCCCCCCCCCTCCCTAGGAAGAATCCTCTTTCGCAGGGAACAAAAGAGAAATGGAGAAATAAATTCTCTTCGTTTTTTTTCTTTTTTGATGCGCAGAAAGTTTGAAATGTCGGCCTATTTTCAAAAAACATGAAAAAAGTATGCCATTATTTTTAGATTCGCGCTAATAAATTTTCGTTATTCGAGAAATCCTGCAAAAAATTATCAGTATGCTAATAAAATATACGCTAATAAAAAATAATGCAAGAAAGGTGCCCACTGGTCAATATGAATCGAAATAGATATCACTGCAAACATCTTATAAATACGCATATAAATTTAATATAGGTACCAACATGTTATACGGGTATAAATGGCTTTCATATGGTTGAATAGTACCAATACAATGGTACTACTTCATATAGGTAACAATGACTAATACGAGTTTTATATATTCAGTTATATGTAGGAAGCAATATATTATATGAAGCTATTACCGTATTTTCCGGCGTATAACGTGCCCCCATAATTTAATTATATATTTTTAAATTTGTAGATATATCCGCTGTGTTGGAACACCCACCCTGTATATACACATAAATCGAGCACTATAACATGGCAACCTCCGAAATTTCCGACACTAAAGAACATGTATGCATTTATGGTATAATTTAAAATTTTCGTACATTTCAAAACAGAATTTATTTTGGACTTCACCTCATTTTAAAGAGTTTGTATGATATTCATCGCCACTGTAAAGATTTTTTTAGAAGGAACTCAAATACCATAGGTCAGATGCCACATATGTAAGTTACAGAGCGGACGACAGATGGCAGCACCAGCCATCATTTTC
>Ga0115856_100622_pt1 | contig 13017 bp, 7 predicted proteins | sample InSIn4gowninarea_FD_83870 | JGI IMG/M metagenome (GOLD analysis project Ga0115856, IMG submission 83870)
ACTTCGCTTACCCGTTTCCTTAGCGGACATTTGCTTTCAATGACTTTTGTTGGAGGTATTAAGCATTTTGATATTTGCACTAAGTGTACTTCTGCTGAGGCCTCCCCTCTTCATATTTTATCCTGTATGGGGCTTACCAGGCAGGACCTGGTTCAGGCTCCCCTTTTGGTGCTGGACGTTTTTCGAGTGAACGGCCTCATGGACCTGATCTAGCACTGCTGGTCACGGGGATGAGTAACAACAACAACAACAACAACACGAAAACAGATGATTTTCCATTGAAAGATGTTCTTGAATTAATTCACTTTACTTAATTCACTACAAATGTCACAACATTACATCTGCTGTCACGATTATGGGCATCTTTAATGAAATAAGAAGAATCACTAAAAATATTTTGTTTTAACAATATGCAATGTACAAAATAATAAAAGCCTAAAGACTTTTTTTTTCTTAAATGAATCCAGTTTATACTAATGTATGAAAAAAATGCTGATACCAAAAAATATGTAATACAAAATAATAACGAATCATCAAAGAATGAAAACCTATACCTTAAAATTAAGATTTCTTGAGCCATTTGTAATAAATAATGAATCCTTTCAAAACATATGTTTGATACTTTTTATACTCTGCTAACAATGAATGGCTACTCGTAATGTTAACATCTGTAAATGAACAAAATTAGATTCGTGTAAAGTCTAAATGAGTTACAATGTTATAATACTAATTATTGGGATAAAATCCAAAACTTTTCACGTCTAATGAGAATCAAATGGGAAACAAGAATTAAAGAACTGGAACGAAATCCCATAACGGAGACAAATTAATGCTTAAATTGTTACTTACAAGTTAAAGTGGAATTCAAATCAAAGACGAACATCAACAGCAATAGGAATTTCTCGACCATTTTTTTCACTCTGTAAATGTTCAACAAAAAAAATCTTTTTTTTCTTTTTTACACATTCCATGGAGAGAGAAAATATTTTTTCTCCTTTCTTTCCTACCACATGAACGATAAAAAAAGTATCTTTACAAAAACAGACTTCATCAATACCACGTGTTTCTCCATACAGGGAAGGGGGAGTTCACTCTGATTGTTGTCTGTTAAGCCAGAGTAAAATGGAGGGGGAAGGGAATAAGATGGTGGAGGGGGACAGCTGTGATTATGATAATTTTCGAACGCTGCGGATGAATGACAAACGATTTTGTTTGGTCGATTATTATTCGATGGTTCATCATTCGCCCAAGAATGTGTGGCCGAGGATGTTCAGTTGCCTGCGAAATATTGTTTGCAGAATTAAACAAATAATTCTCAAATACCGAAAAAAATGGAAGGAAAGAACAATAGGGCGGGGAAACTTCGATGAGTATTCAAATTAAAGACAAATAAACGACCCGGAAAATGTGTGGTGAGAAGGTATGTACGAAAAAAATGTAGGAACTTAATGGAAAAAATAAAGTGTCGTTTTTATTAATGAGGAATTTCGAAAGAATGATAGTGGTGGTTTTTTATGATGGCTTGATTAGGCAAAAGCAATAATGGTCCAAAATTATGATGCATCATGGGGTGATCGTTTTTTTTTTCGCAGAAGACCCGTGGGTAATGTCTTGAAGCGAGGTAAAAAATTTAGTTAGAGTATGTTAAAAGAAAAAAGCATATCGAGCATTCAAGGTATAAGAGAAAGGAATATCTGATATCTTAATAACATTTCTCACTGGACTCCGAGACAGCAAATGATCGTAATGTTTAAGGAAAAATTTGCAGCTGTTGGCTGGTGAAAAATTACTATCGTAAATATTTATCGATGCTATTGCCAATACCACAGGGAGACACAAATGAGAATAATAGTTGTCATAAAGGATTATACGACACAATCGTGATTGAAAAAAACTGTTTGTGCAAGAAAATGTAACGAAGTGTAAAATTATGGATAGGTTACTTTTCGATTACATTTGCATTTGCTCGTTTTTGATGACATCTCTATTGAATACGTCCTTGAGGGATAACAAATGGCGTAATGTTAGTTACAAATTTCTATGTTAAAACAAAATTCCATAGGTCCATATTCAGTATTTTTAGGAAAAGCATAGAAATATACACATTTTTCAAAGTGATAAAATAAATTTATCATGCATAAATCATTAATAAAATAATTGACAGTATAATTCAAGTAAGTTTCAAGTTTAGTTAATAAACTAAACCAGAAAATTTATTTACTTTATGGTGATATTTATTCAATTCTTTTATCAGCGTATTATCTTCACTCGTTTATAAAATATTTGAAAGAAAAGGTGGTCTGGGATAAAGAAACTGAATGTTTTTTAAGTACCTGTTCCTGTACGGAAACAAATAAATATTGTCAGGAAACAAAAAAACTTTTCAAGAACCTTTATTTATTTTCAAGGAGTTTCTGGGGCCCCAGTTAATGAGAAAAAAAATTCAAGGACTTTTCAAAACTTTTCAAGGACCGTGGAAACCCTATAACTGGAGCCAAAGTAAAACAGGCTTCACTGTCCGTAAATGTACTCAGCAGTGAAAGAAAGATACGTTTTTTTCTCCACTAACTTCAATATAGGACGAATCATAAAAAAGCAAATGTTTTGGAATAAACATTGCAGAGAGAGGTATTACCTTATTACTTTGAATGAGAACTATCGTTTGCTAATTTAAATTAATTTTTCTTCTAAAATACCGCACATGAACAAGATGTGGATTAAAGTATATGTTTTTGCCCTTTCAGAAGAACATATCTCCATTTCATGTTTTAAAAACGTTGTTAAAAGCATGGTATTGAAACTTCAAAGTGCAAAATGAACAACTATAGTAAGTTGATAGAAAAAACTCGTCAATCATTATCTCTATATAGCAGGAAGACTCCAAACGAATGTCCAAAAATGAGGGTTACTGTTTCTAATGTTTCTAACGATAAATAATAGGAGAAAACATGCCGACGCAGCATTCAATAGACAGTAATAATTAAGTTTTTATATACAACTGTAGAAATAATAATAAAATAATAAACTAATAGTTACAACTAAAAAACTCTAAAAATGTAATGTTTTCTAGATTTCTCCTAGGTATTGATTCAAAGCAGAAGAATTAGCAGGATTCTGTATGAAAACTATTACACTGTATTTAGTAAAGACAAATGAAAATGCGACCCTTGATGACGAAAAGCTTTACCTAAATGACTGCAAACAAAATATGTCAATATATTGTAGAAAACGAAGACTGGTTCAGACCGGGACCTACTGTTTAAAGCAGATTCCGAATCACTTACAAACACCCAAGCCCGTGGAAGGAAACAAACCCACAGCTGTCGAACTCAAGACCAGAGCCCTAGTCTACTCAGCCAGCAGTCGGCTAGAAGACGAAGAGGAAAAATTTACTAACCTAATTCCGTCAAAAAAATCGGTAAAGAGTTTATGATTGCCGCAAAATTATATTAAATGGGAAATTAAAAACGAAAAGAGTGGATATAAATTTCAAAATCAACTCAACGTACTAACAAGGGAATGTTTTACGTCGGATAATTACAGAAGAAATGCCATTTCTTCATCCCTACGGCTTTAAAAATGTAAAATTTCAGCAAGACAAAGCAACAAGACATATTTCGAAAAGTACCGCTGCATTACTTGAAAAAATGAAAGTATTGATACAGGTATTGCATATATAGTAGCTTTTACATATCCCTGCAAATTTCTGTGATATTTTACTTTTTTGACTATTGTGCCTTTGGTCTCATTTTAACCTCAAACCCACCACGATGGATAGACTCTGGAAAGTAGCAGACGAGAACTGGAAATCAATACACCTGAAAATTGTAAGAAATGCTCTCTGCCGTGGAAATCACGATACATACATATAGTCCACAATAAATACTATCAATGGACTGAACACTTAAAATTATGCTTTATCTGTATTAGAAATATCAGGTAAATAGCACGAAAATTGTCCTAAACATGTGGAAACACCCGATTTTCTTTACAGTAACCAGTAGCAACTAAAACTCAAGAAAAATGAATTAGAAGTAATTAAAACTTAAAACGTTATAAACTGTCGCGCACAAAATAAATAAGTCCAAAAGACATTTATAATATTTATATCAAGTTAAGAAAGCATCCATAAAGGCAGAAGAAACAAATTTCGCGTGGGTTCCATTAATCGACGCGGAAAATCGGCTTATTCCACACGTTCAGGCTATCATGACTTCCCAAACAATACAAACACAGGCGATTTGTATAACATCTCAATAAATATGGTCCCCTAAACAGCAACATCTTTCGTTAATTGGACGGCCGAAAAAAACTAAAAACAAAGCGCACGGCGACAGCAGATTTGAACGAATTAAGCGAAGCTTAAGATAACGACAACCATTATTCAATATTGGCGACTTTTATCCACAAGAACCAAAATAATATTTTCTAATTTTCCGACAGATTTCCAGTTTGTTGCACCTTTTGTTTGTTGCCGACCGATTTATTGGTAACTAGAAGGTTAGGCGGCGTGGGTGAGGGAAGGAAGGGTGGTAGTCTTCAGGAAATAAGCGATATCGACAACAATGGCACACCCCTCATCTTTGTTTGGCGCGTACTTCCAGCGGCCATTGTTTGCAGCAATATTGAGTGTTAAGTGTTCTGTGCGTTTCGGCTTCTCCCATTATTAAGTGATTTATCTCAAATTGTTATATTTTTAAAAAGGATGCAAAGAGGTGTTGATTTATAGCGTATGTCCCTGGACTTGCGGTTGTTTTACGGGGAAATTATCGGCTCAGAAGAAGAGTGCGAAAGGGGGATAGTTCGATGCGTTGGAATCGTTCAAAAGAAGATTCGCTTTTGGAGAAGTTCGAGAGTTGCGGAATGCGTTTAGGATAGATTACCAAATGTCATCTACAAACGCAGATGAGATATTTTTTCCCTTCATTAACAACTCAGATTTCAAGAACGAATTACAAAGTATATTATTTTTAGACTCCTTTATGCGTATTAGAAGAGTTTGTTCCAAGTGCACATAGAAAAGACACACATTTAAATATAAAAATTGAATGAAACGTTTTGAAAAATAGAAAAATTTCTAAAACTTTGCAAAACAAACTAACAAAATAATTTACTTACCAATTATAGAGTGACAACTGAGAATAAATAACATTTTTGTGGTCAAACACAATGATGGAATGAATGAATGATGAAATGGTGTACAAGACTGAAGAAGATTGTATTTGGTTGTTAAGCCCACTATTTTATATCATGCCTTGTCATCTTAAATTTCTGATTCAGAAAATATTTTCACAAAATCCCTGATTTTCCTTTACCTTTTCCAGAAATTAAACATTCTCTTATATTTCTCTGATTTACCGTTTCTGTCTTCACTCTGCAAACACATTTGCAAGTAGCAAATATCGAATCATCGAACAAATCAAGCAGCTTAGTGAAATGGACGCAGCGCCACCTATAAACGACATTAATAACGTTTCATGATGATGAAAACACTAGGGGATTCGAAAATTTTGACATAATTGTGGTAGCCATAAAAAAATTAAACACAATTCGATTAAAAGTTTAAGGACTTATACCAAAAATTAAAGACATAAAGGACTTTTCTAAAGACCACCCAAAAATATGTAGCTAAGGACTTTGAACGATCATGAGAACCCTGGTTTTACATGGATGAAAAATCGTATTTTCGGAGAGGAAAATCGGATTCCCGGAACAAGACGGAAAACTTAGAACAAATATAAGAAAATGGGAACCATTTTCAGCTATGTATACAATATCTCTCATTTCTATATTTCTTTATAGTAGTCTATATTTCTTTACAGTACTCTTTTTACTAGATGTCTTCCCCATATTATGCCATCATTTTATCTGAGCATAATTATTCAAAATTATAAAAATGTGGTAACAGATTATAACAATTCTTGAAATAGTTTGGTTTGGCTTGTCGCTGTACGGTCATTTTTTGAACACGAGGTCTAATTACACCGGGACCTACTGCTTAAAGTGGATTCCGAACCACTACAAACACCCAAGCCCGAGGCGGGAATCGAACCCGTGAACTGCTGAACTGAAGACCACAGCTATTCAGCCACAGTTGTCCTCTTGAAATAGAAAATACAATCTACAAATTTTGTCAATTCTCAAATTTTTGAAATTGTAAATTTTCAAAAGAGTAACAATTTCTCGTCCTAATTATGGAAGCATTTCCTTTCTGATCTTAAATAAAAATATTTAAATCTAGGTCATCAATGCTGCATAGCCGTAAAAAATAGTAATTTGAAAATTTTTATTTTTCAATTCTAGATTTTTTGTGTTTAAAATTTAGAAAAGGAATGCGTTCACGTTTTATTGGAATGTATCTTCAATCACTAAACGGAAGAAAACGAATTCCTATATCTATATAACATTCGGGAATTTATCATGAGTAATGATTTTATTGAACATGTTCACCATGTCATTAACGAAATTAAATATGAAATTGAAACGAAGGCACCGTATCAACAATCAGTATAATAAAAACACAATAAACCACATATTATATGAATACTATATTTATAAATATTTATACTAAACGTATTAACGAATTTTTCATTCCGCTCACACAATATTGATAAGATCATCACAATATTGATAAATGGTGATGTTATGTCAAAACGTTACACAGTTAGACATTTCAGTTTTATTTTACGAACATCAGAAAACTCAAAAATCATTAGAAATACAATCTATTCTGAGATTGAAACTTTTAAAGTGCAAACGAGAACTAAATCGTAAAATAATTAATTATGAGTTAATCCTAAATGCTTGCCCTGGATAAACTACGATAATCATTTTGAAACGTAACTCTCGTTCTCAAATCCTAAATGATTTATGACTGTTTCAAGAAAGTGCAAACCTGAAACCTGAAATTTCGAAATTTGAAAGTCGATGGTGTATCATTACCTGATGCAACATTAACTTTCAGTTAATGTTGTATAATACAACACAACATTAACTGAATATAATACAGTAAACCTTATTACAATAACTGTGCAATAATTTACAGTTAATGCTATATCAAACCCTGAAGGGCCAACACTGTGGCTGAATGGCCAGCGCTGTGGTCTTCAGGTCAGCAGTTCGCGGGTTTGATTCCCGCCTCGGGCTTGGGTGTTTGTAGTGGTTCGGAATCCACTTTAAGCAGTAGGTCCCGGTCTAATTAACCCTCGTGTGCAAAAAATGACCGTACAGCGACAAACCAAACCAAACACTGTAGTTATTTATGTAAGCAATTTTGGTCAATAATTTACAATGCTATGAATGTAATACAAAAATATCCTTTAATAGTATTTACGTAGAAATTCAAAACCATAATCAGAGATTGTAAGTAAAACAATTAAAACATGCTGTAACACAAACAGTTCTAATAAAAGCCATGATGCATAAGAAAACCCCATATTTTGCAACATTTCATAACACATAAAAGTCTAAATTAATACTTGGACATATTTTCTATAAAAATATACATTATAAATTTTATCTCAGTTTATTATTCAATTTATAAATTGCTTATTTTATATTTTATAGAAAAATGTAGAGTAAATATATTTTAAATATACAAGCAAACAAAAAATAGGAAACTGATCTAAAACATCTTTATAACATATTTATTCATAACTTTATGTTAAGTTGATAATCTTTATGACATACTTATTCATAACTTAGAATATATGCTTCGAATTCCATATGGAAGCCGGAAGCTAGGGATTCGTCGCCAAATTCATAACGCTTTTTAGAATTTTTTCCATTTTAAGGCTTTTTTTGAGCTGGAATTCGGATCGAATCGCCAAGTACAGGCGATAAGTGTGACTATTAGGTTACCACTTTATAGGATTCCTTATTTGTTTAATATCTCAGTTTCAGTATTTAAATTTTAAGTTGAAGTTAACAATGCTGAACAATTTTATTATATAGACTTTAAATTTTAATTAGCCAAAATTATCAACCTTTTTAAATATGAAATCAAAATTTAAATGATTTTGTACATCGAAGATCATGCAAGAGAATTAAAGACAAACAATAATTAAAGATAACAAACACTGCATAAATCAAAAGCCTTTTGACTCTTTTGCAATACTTCAAATGGCCTAAAATAAATCGCCAAACTGTAGATACAAAGTACTTGCATTCAGATGAACAACTCAACTCGACGTTGTTCACACAAAACAGAAGAGAATAAGGGAAAGGCAAAGTTTCCATAATGCCAATTAATCACGGAAGACATCGATTCATCGTCCGGTATCGATTTCATCGCTTAATCGAAAATCCCATAAGGCAAAAAGGTGTTAAAAGAATTAGGCAATCCATCGGCGATGGATCGACTTAGACTGGAGAGACAATAGCCGACGACATATCGATAAACACAATGTTCCATCGATTAATCAAATGGAGGGAAGTCGATTTTCCACTGCCTGTATAATATAGTGGAAAAGGAGAAATTGGAAATAAAAGTAAAAACGGGGAAAATGTATTTTGGTGGAGGCCTTTGAAACAAAAGGGAGACAGGGGGAAGGAAGTTTTTTATCTCCCCCTCCCGACGTGACAGTTTGTTTCATTGGTTGTGTTCTGGAAGGGAGGAAAATATGGGGGTGAAAGGAGAGGGAGTGAAAGATGGATGTGTTTAGTTGTCGGACGCGGTGAAAAACTTTAATTTCTAAATTGGACCGTAGGTGAAAAGTGTTGATACGGCTTTCCGGATCTTTTTGTTTAAAGTTTCGACAATGTACTGTCGTTAATTTTGTTTCTGATTTCGTCCGCTTCGCAATGCGATTTGCCGGGGAAATCAATTGAATTTGGAGATTTGATAATCGGATCTGTGGAGCAGGCGGGGACGGCACTTTATAACATAAAAGTATTGACATCAGAATGCGTTACGGACGGAGCATTTGCCAGCAGAGATGTCCGGGTGTTTCGGTGATTAATGCGGGAAGGCAGGCTCTATTATTCTCATTCGGTTATTACAGTTTTTAAATCAATCAATCCATTCCGCATCTGAAATCGAGGGAAACTGTGCGATTGTTGAAGAAAGAAAGCAGTGTGCAAGTCCCGTATTGTCAGCTTTCAGTACTTAACGCCTCAGTTGTTTCAACTTATACAATAAGCCTCGTAAGTGTTTTATCATCTGCGAGTTTCTTCCTTTTACGAATGTTACGAGACAGTTTTTAAGGATTTTTGCAGGGTTGAATTTAACGTCAAATCTTTTACCAATCGAAATTAAAAGGCCTTATAACAATATTTTAGTCGGAAATTCAAACTTTCCAAGTTTAGGTTTAATCCCATCTTTATGTTTCACACCAAAATTTAGACAAAAAAAATGATAATGAATATACATTACTCTTTTAAAATTCCGGAATGTTTCAGCTGAAAAAGAAAATTAGGGTTTAGTTTACGAGACATTCTTTCAATTAGGTTTGTCCAATCCATTTTCCATTCGTCAATGCTATGGGTGTCAGTAGTAAGTCATTCGACATCACTATGACAATGGCAGCTTGGCAGAATTTCAATTAATCATAAATTTTTAATAAGATAACGTAATATTATAAGTTAATAAGATTAACTATTCTTCACTATACGAGTGATGGTCCTTCTCGGAAGATTTTACTCACTTGAATACTTATGAAAACAATTATAGCTAAATCTTACAGAAGGCTAAAGCATATTTTTCACCACTATTGAATCGAGATCGGATTTGATTTAAAAGGTACGTGAGAAAAACTGCGCATATATTATGTATGCCTTATAATAGTTGTACTGTGTGCACTCCCCAATATTTTATTTCTTTTCAAGTGTTATTATACATGTATGCTTAATGTAAATGTGGGATTCGAGATAGTTCAATAACGTCTCAGCGAACTAAAAGTGTCAACTAATTATATACGTAGAATTTTCCAGAAAATCTGTTGTTGACTTTATATGTTAACCACCAGAAAAACTGTGTTATACAGATCAAATCCCTTTTCATTTCTTACATTTAGGTAGGCATAGTATTTACGTTTCTCCTGTATTCTGAATCGAACCACAGAATTCTCGGTTACAGTATGATCATGCCCATGTTATCATGTCATAAACCTTTAGATTAAAATAATATTTATAAGGCAATCAATAGCAACGGTGAACTAGGAAGTTTTAAATTTTCATTTAACTGGAAGTCTAAGGTATTGTTTCAGTATTCCATGTAAAAACAATAAGTATAGCAACTTTAAATATTAAAAAATGCATGAAATAAAGAGATAGAGAGATAGACCAAAGTAGAGAGAGAGAGAGAGAGAGAGAGAGAGAGAGAGATCAAAGTAATTTCAAAGTAAAAGAATTTTTTTGTAATTCAAAGTAATTTCAAAGTAAAAATATCAAAGATAGATAACGAAGACGAAACTTAAAACCTATTTCGTTAAGGAGAATATAACTTAATAGAAATTTTGATGGCTTCATACTGATATTTGAAAGAAAACGAAAGAATTATATAAAACCACTTTTGTAACTAGAATTATTTAACATTAACCTCCTTAGTAAATTGTAAACAACATGCACCTTTCCATACTTAATAAGCTGTAAACAATATTCACCTTTCCATAAATCTAAAAATAATGCAATTCCATATTAAATCACAATATTCCTTTAAAATAATGGCTTTGAGTTTTATAACTCAACGAAACCTATTTACTTAAAACACGTGAGAAAAATATAAGAAAGGAACGACGAAAATTCATCTCTAAATTACAAAATTTTCCTTCTCTAAGAGACAAGCAAAGAAACAAAATAAAAAGAGTCACACGTGAAGACTGGTGAAAAGCTGGAGACGGTGTTAGAAGAATTAACTAATCCATCAACTCGCACAAGCACCAAGGATAAGAACAATCGGAAACGACACATCGATAAACACCTTTTCTCATCGATTAATCAACTCCTCCGATTCGGCACCAAGACTCACACAAGCAAGAAAGACATCCAAGGGGTGAAAAAAAGAAAGAACCCGCCGACTCGAAACAAAAGGGAAAGAATTATTTTTTATTAGCGAAAGCGCTATCTGGCAACAAAACAATTTGTTTTCTTGCGTTTCTGGATTGAAGGGGAAAGTTTTAAGTAAATTGGTTACGGTCCATCTTTACGAGCTCTGAAGAACGATCTATCACGGAGCAGATCAATCGGGAAAATCAAAGAATAAGGAATTTATAAAGCCCCTTTTGTTTGTTGTTTTTTTTTCTAAAACTTGGCTTGTTTTACGTTTGACAATTTCTTCAAACAATAATAACAATAATATGTTAAGGTTCATGTATATGTTCTGAAAATACTGTTATAGGTAATGTGTTTTCATATAATTTAGAGCTTCTAAAATGACATTTGGTTTATATGACATTTCCTAACAGAATGACACATTTTGCGTTCATTTACACACACACTTAGCGTTTTATCCGTTTCTTTACTCTGTAAAGATGTCGAGAAAGGTTTGATGTCACTGTAGTTGTTCTAATTATTCAAAATTAAAATTGCGTTTTGAATTGCTTTTTGTTCACGACAGCTGATAAACTACTGTTTGAAGTGAATTTTGAATTTTTCGGAATCTTTCAACTGCAAGAATCGAAATCACAACTACTAAGCTGAAGGCCAGAGCGCTAATCATCAATCAGCAGATAACTTTCGAGAAAAAAAGGAAATCGACGAATGAAAGAATTTAAACTGTGTCAAAACAATTTAATTAATTAAAAATTAAAAACTAAGATATTGAATATTATAATTTGTACAGCTGTTTCGCCAAAAAAGGAGATAACCTCACCAAAGAAGCAACTTGTTATCAAACTTGTTATATCCAGGAGCCATATATACAATTGTGCATTAACCGTTCAGAGTTTATGATTTTTTTACTTATTCATGAATCTACACAATTTATTAAACATTGTGTAGATTTAAATATTGTGTATTTAATTTGGATACACAACTTATAAATATTATGTATCACAATTTAAATACCTACACAATTTAAGATGACCGTAACCAATACAGTCATCTCTCCCAAGTCTCTTCATATCTTAAGATCAAACACTTAGAAATAAGTTATTCAGTAAATATTAACTTTAACAGTAATAATTACCTAATTCAGTTCTAATAGTAATACTTACTGTTCAGTAGTTCAGTAACCATTAAAGATCAAAGACATGAAAATGAGACAAAAACAGAGGAAATGAATCCAATTATTTAAACACGCACTCTGAATATTTCTGTTAAAAATCATTAAAAGTTAGCATGATCAAGTTTTCGTTTTTTTGAACAATATTTTAAAATATTAGCTGGCTGTGGAAATCAGGAGCTTGTCGATACGCGCGCGTGAAATTTTTCTGTATTTTTCCCACTCATATAAAAATGGTTTTTAGACACATAACATTTAAATAACAAATCTATTTATATCATGATGCTGACTTTATGCAATTTTTAAGTGTATGACAAGTTAATTTAAATACATTGACATGAATCATAAATTGGTAATCTTCGGTATTTAAAAAATTATTCTCCTCACTAAATGGTAGTTACTGCTTATATATCCAATTTTGCTATTATGAAGATTAAGACTAGGAACTTTTGAAAATGAATGAACACGCGTATAACGGCCAATTTGGATGGTCTTTTAAGAAAAACATGCTCCCAAAAGGAAGAAAAAAGCATTTTAGCTACAAATAAATTCACACAGAGGACGTGTCTTGTGACTCACTTTTTGAGGTCCCCTCCCTTCCAATAAAGTAACCCACTCTGCCCACGATCTCCTCCCACTCCAAATATTCACCCCCCAATTTAATTGCGCCTCTCTCTGCGCCGCCAACCCTTTTAGGACTCTTTAATCTTCCCCACTCATCGATTTAAAGTCTTCGTCTCAAAGTTTTCCACGCTCTTCCCGTCCTCCTCCGCCCCTTTACCTTAACTTCCGCAATCAGTTAACGTGCGATATTGCGTCAGACGATTCTTACCTCGTCATCCCCCTCCCCACGTCAT
>Ga0115856_100623_pt1 | contig 13011 bp, 10 predicted proteins | sample InSIn4gowninarea_FD_83870 | JGI IMG/M metagenome (GOLD analysis project Ga0115856, IMG submission 83870)
AAGCCATCAGTCTGGTTTTATAATTTATCAGAATATTAAAGGAAAGCTAAAAAAATCAATTATTGGAGAATACATTAAAATCAACAGGAAACAATAAAAGTTGCATACATTTCTGTCATATTTTCAAAGAAATAATGGTTAAGATTTAATGTTGTTAATCAGTTCGTATACAAGCGTGAACCCTATATAGCAGGGGTGGCCATCCTGCGGCTCGCGAGCCACATGCGGCTCTTTGAAGGATTATTTGTGGCTCTCGATAAATGTACCCGAGTTCCCTTTTCATTTTCGTGCTATTATATTTTAAAAAATTATTATGCATGTGCTTCAAAATGCCTTTTAAATTACTGACAACAAATATAGAAGACTAAGTGCAACGTTGTAACAAATTTCATTTCCGTCTATGTTAAGAATGATATGACTCATCGAAAGCTGCGCGGACGAGCATAAACAGTGGCGTAATTGACCGACTCCAGACCATTTTAAATTTGTTTCTCAAATTCCCATCTTGAGACACACAACCGAACGACGCATAACTGCAATTAATAATATCTTGAATATAATTTAAAACGTTATTTGAAGAACTGTATTCTGTATTGCATTCAACTTAGCCCTTGACGAATCGACAGATATCACAGATCTTCCGCAATTGACAGTTTTCATGCGTTTTGTTTTACCTGACTTCATTGTTAAAGAATTATTAAATTTAGTAGCACTTCAAGAGTTAATCCGAGGTGTCGATATTAAAAATGCATTAGATTCCATGATGAAAACTTATGTATGATGTGCCTCTTGATAAACTTGTAAATATTGCAACTGATGGAGCTCCGGCAATGCTGGGTAAAAAAATCGGTCTTATTGTGGTTTTAAGAGATGAGAATGGAAATAACCTTTTGGAAATAACCTATTCAGACTTAGACGATGACGAGTGGTTACAAGACCTAATGTTTTTGACTGATGCCATGGAACATTCGCAAACACTAAATTTACAATTGCAGGGGAAAGATAAAATATCTGACCTCTCACAGTGTATATTTAGTTTTCAAACTAAATTACAACTTTTTCAAAAGGACATTAAAAATAAAATATCTTGTCATTTTCCTCGAATTAAAAAAAGTTGTTCCAATATTAAACAAGAAAAACTCAACGAGTATATGAAAAAGCTAGAAGAAATATTGACGGAATTCCAAAATAGATTTCAAGACTTAAATTATTTTAAATTGTCTCTTGATTTTTTAAAAATCCATTTGATATTGACATAATTCAAGGTGAGTTTTCCATTTCCAGTTTAATTATGACCCAAAAAGCATCTGGAGAATTAGAATTAATAGTGATGCAAAAATATCAAGCTCTAAAATTAAAATAAAAGTCAACATCGATTACTAAATTTTGAAAAGAAATTTGTATTAGAATCGAAGTATCCTGAATTCAAAAAGGCTGCTGGTTGAATTATTTCAATATTCGGAACAACGTACTTATGTGAATCATTTTATTCTACTTTAATCGCGAAATCCAAACATCTATCAGTATTAACTAACCAGCATCTCAAAGAATTACTGAGAAGTGATGTCACCAATTATTTACCAAATTTAAACAATTATCAAGAGAAGTAAAATAAATGCGTTTAATTTTTAATATTTAAATTCAATATATACATATTTTGTACTTATGTTTTCAATAAATATAATTTCTTTAAAAAAATTTAATACCTTTTTGCATACCTTTTAAACGCGTTTTTAATTGCGGCTCGCGAAAAATTTCAAATTTTGAAAAATGGCTTGGACTATCAAGGAGCTTGGCCACCCCTGCTATATAGGATAGTCAAAACGCTAACAGAGATTTTAAAAAAATCTCGACGAAACCGCGAAAGAAAGATGGAAAAATATAATTGTCTTGCTGCCGTTCAGCACATTTTCAGCATCTGAAAACTTAACACAAACATTTCACAACACAAACATGTGACCGGAGGAACTGGTAAAACAAATATGCGATCCATTTCTTGTAAAGTCCCCACCCTATTTCAAATGTGACTAATATTTCATTAAAAATTCAGCGACTTTATCGTCGAAAATTTTTGTTGGCGAGAATCTGAAACGGAAAATTATTCAGACTCTGTAATTTTCACCTTATGTGAATTATTCACTGTATCTTGGTAAATATTACATCTTACATTTTAATTAAAAATAGATAAGAATTCTTCCAACGACTGTATTTAAACTGAAATTCAACACGACTTTATGAGACATAAATGCAAGTGATAACGCATGAGCGCTTATAAATCTAGTTTAATTTTAATTTTTCGAGCATTCAAGAAAGCAACTAATTGTAATTTTACACGCGAATTATTCATCATGCTTAATAAAAGTTTTCTAAATATCATCTCATAGTGTCGTTATTTAACATGCACTAAAACTAATTAAATCTTTTTTATGTCTGAACACTTCATAAGTATGAATTCAAGAACTCTCATTTCTAATTGTTAGATACAGTAAATTAAGTCCCGGCATTAGTTATTTTTTATACTATCTCATAGTACTCTATAGTGCTTGAAGCTCTAACTTTCCTTAATTAATCCCACAGAGCAAATAAGAGAAAGTGCCTTTTACTAAAATGAAAAAAAAAGCTAATTTCTTTGGACATGCAAACTGAAAACCCGTGGAAGTAATTTTTTTATTAAAATACTTCAAGCTTTATTCATTAAAACTCCATTGTCATTAGCCTCAGGTTCTAATTAGTACTTTCTTTTCAAACATGGAGAAAACATTCATACGCAAAAATGCGAAGTGTGAGGTTGAAATTTGTATTAATTAAAATGTTATTTTGATATTAGCACTAAACTTTCTCTCATTTTTATCTGCAGATTTAGTAATTTTGCATGCACATGAATCTATATTGGTTTTTGAGAAGGTAAGAAGAATGAAAAATTTTGTAAGATGGAACTATAGGGCATTGATTTCCGAATTCATATTTCGAAAAAGATTTCTCTCTCTTGGTATTCAAATATTTGCTTTTCTTTTCTTCTTTTATTAATTGCATAATGACGTTTAAATTAGTTTTTGACTTTTAAAGATAATTTTCGTGCATCTTATTTCACGATATTTTCAATTTTAGATTTAGTATTTTTTTCCAAAATAAATTTAGAATTTTTCACACATAAGTATGAAATTTTCAATTCAAATTTATGAGCAAGATCTAATATCACTTTTGCTGAAACGGAAAGTTCTTAAAGATTCCTATCTCAGTTTCAAAAACTTATCCTTTTACCCAATGAGAACGCATGGCATCCTTATAGTTCTCCCCCCTCATGTAACATAGTGGTACTTACATTAGAAGTACAGTCGAGCCCATTTAATGGAATAGCCAATCTGCCACGAAAACATATTCTAATAAGCGGGGTATTCCATTATCCGAGATCAGATTTACAGGCTCAACAATGCATCAAATCACATATAAACCAAGAAAGCACAATTACTAATTGTAGGTATATTTAAACTATTATAATTAACAGCATATTAATTAAAAGTAAGAAAACTTTAAGTATTTTAAAATTTAGAAATTAAATGAAAAACGAGGTATTTTATTGTAGAACACATTTTCCCCTAAAGTTTTGGAAAATACTAATTAAAATGTTACTTGTTTCTTGCGAAAGAAGTGAGATATTTTAGACATCTAACTATTCTGTAAATAAAGCCAATCTGGTTTTTTTAATGTTCTGTTTTATAAATTAGATTGTGTAATACAATGGAAATACATAAGCTTCATTTTTACATAAAGGTACGTAAGAAGAATACTACGGTGGAAGTGGGAAAGGAAAACAACAACACTGAATGGAAAAATTATTTCTTTTCATGTGCACAAAGTAGTCATTTTGTGCGATTGCACACTTCCTGTAAAGTGGGAAAATTGCTCTAAAAGACATTAAGTTACTGCACAATCAAAATAGTTGTTCTTGGAAACAAATTCTGGAAAAAAGTTTGTACCAATGAAAAAGATCGATATTTTCATTGGTAAAAATTATTCCTTTAAGCGGGATAACTTTAAACATGATATTCCATTAACTGGGAAATTTAACAAAGAAACTAATCACTGCGGTTTGGTTCTTTGAAATTTTATTACATTAAACGGGATATTCCTTTAACCGATATTCCAATAAGCGGATTCGACTATAAGTAATTAACCTAATTTTTCAAGACAAACCTTTTGCAACTTTCAGTGGCAATACAACAGGCAAAAAGAAATCAGTGCTTCGACAAAAAAAATGGCGACTGTTCCATCGGCATTCTCTTAATTTTAACATGTTCTTTAAATGTTGCCACTCGTAGTTTTATCATATGAAATTTGAAAATATCATAATTTTATGCGAATATCTTTAACTGACTTCATTTTAAATTCTAAAACATTCCGTATTGAATCCAAGTCATCTGTATGACATCTCCAGCAAAATAGTTGATCACTAACTATCAGATCTTCTCTTGGATCCCTTAAAGCTATAGGATTTTCCTTCTGATTTCAGCTTGTAGTTGATGAATTACAACACACAATAACGAGGAAAGCATTATGTTATCCGTATTTACCGAATGGTTTTACAATGATTCAGATTACGATCTTGCAAACAGACTTGATCAGTTCTAATCCTTCATCATCAGTTGGTTGATCGAAATCTTATCCAGTTACACTACTGAGTTCTAATACCACTCCAAACTCAACGTGTTAAACAGAGTGTGCATCAATTGAATTTCCAATTGAACGTTTGGAGTGGTTCTAATACCACTCCAAACTCAACGTGTTAAACAGAGTGTGCATCAATTGAATTTCTAATTGAACGTTTGGAGTGGTTCTAATACCACTCCAAACTCAACGTGTTAAACAGAGTGTGCATCAATTGAATTTCTAATTGAACGTTTTTCAAACATCATTGAATGATGCATTAATAACAGTTGCAACTTTATGTTGATAAAAATTGCAGGAAGTAAAGAAAATTTGCGTAAATATGATTACAAAATTTCTTTTGCGTTAAATTAATTAATTTAATTTATTTTTAATTAATTGTGTTAATTGAATTTTATTTTATTTATTGAATTTTTGTATTCATATTTATATGTGAGAAAGTGAATGCCAATGTAAACCATCGCACAAAAATATAGACGACACGCTGTGATTTGAATCCTTTTTTTTTTCTTTTTTTTGCTGCCAAAAATCTACAAGACCATTCTCATACATGATTTTCCAGAGAATATTAAAAAATCTAAAAAGCATTATAAATAAATATTTTTATACAAAAACGTTTTTTCTAATGGCGAGACAGTAGCAATTTGCTACGGTCCTTGGGGGGGGGCAGTATAATGGCCCTCTTGTTAGGGGGAGCTTGGTGGGCGGACCCATGTTGCCCCAAGTAGGACATCTCACAGGGGAGCATCCATGCCTTGCCTGGGACTCGAACCAGGGCCCGTGGCTTGGGAAGCTGACGCGCTGTCCCCAATACCGATCGGGCGGCATATTCATATAAAACTATTAAAAAAAATTCGAAAAAAGTATGTATCCACTTTTCTTACAAACGTATTTACTGAATAATTTACGTTTGCGTGTATGCGCAAAAATTATTGCTTTTTCTAACATTTTCGCCTTGAAACTAACAATTAGTATCAATTTATTTGCATTTATTAAGTGTTCCTGATATCTTTCTCAATATCTTATATTAATGGAATATAATCATAATCATAAAAATTTATCATTAAAAGTAAAAAACCGAATGGTTAATGATATGTTAGATGACCAACTATTAGTTCTTAAACAGTTAGTAGTAGGTGTATACCTCCAGTTAAATAAATGCTTTAAACGAGTTACAGATTTGTACGGAAATTTTTGAAATCTAAATTTGCATATGGTCCCTCAATCCTTAAATTTGATTTTAGTGAAAAACTATCATGCACTAATATATAAATCAAATCTTTTTTCGCTTACAATTAAAATTCAGTGGTTTATGAATGTTTGAATTCTACGAATTGAAGATATTTTTAGCATCTGAACAGCAGCATTTCGAGCAAAATTTCAGGGACCTTAAAAAAATAAACTTCTCTGTATAATGTTTCAATTTACTGATTACTAAGGCGTGGATTTTGATGATAATTGCATTTTTAAGCATTTTTTACATTTTTTCGTATTTTTTTCTTTTTAGAGCATTTTTTAGTCTTTTTTAGGGCATTTTTTGTGTTTTTAAGGCATTATTTTGCATTTTGTGAGGCTTTGCAGAAATATTTGGCATTTTTGCCAAATTTTCTGCTTGAAGGAAATTTTACTTTTTTTCAGATTAGAACTTCGTTATATTTCACGTTTTCGAAAGATGTGAAGCCATGACACTTATGCTGTGCACATTTTTTGTGGTGTAAGCAGGTGTCCTTTCACTTGATACTCTTCAAATGAAGCTAAATTGGCAATCGATTTAAACTAGATTTTTAAGTCTTTCACAAACAGTGAAGTAAAGATATTAAACAACGAAGGCAAATCAGATGTGTAAACAAATCTGTACTTTCATATAAACATGTTTGTAGACACTGGAAGATGTTTTTTGAAGTGTAAGAGCATGCATTCTGACCGTAGAAAATCGCTTACATTTAACAACATTAAAAAGCACCAGATAATGTAACTAAGCTTTGATGAAGGGAAAAAGTATAGTTTCAGTTCAAGACAACAAATCTTTTAAGTAAGTCATATTTGAACACATTTCCTAATACAGAAATTAGAATACTTACATTTAGCTAAAATTATTGATATTTATATTATTACTTGATTATTTGTATTATTTTTTATTGTGTTCTTTGTTTAAGTAAATCATTTTAACATCACAGAAATGTAAAATTTTAAGTTCATAACTGCATTTTTAAGGGCATTTTTAAAGTGTTTTAGCGGCATTTTTTAAACATTTTTAAAGCATTTTTTGTGATTTTTTACGTCATCAAAATCCGCGCCTTACTGATTACTGATCTCTGAAACAGTAATTTAAGCTTGTCTCTTACATTTCGGTAAAGGATTTAATTTTAAGCAAGTTTTAATGTCTATCCCATTTAACTGTACGGAAAAGTAATTTTTCCAATATTCTACTTTAATGGCATATAAAATGAATCCATCTCTATTTACACTTTTTTTTTGTTAGAAGTACATTTCTATAAATGAAACCTTCCGTATTAGTTGATAAAAAATAATTACCATAAAGGTATAGTATTTCAGATGTAGACAGAGAGTTAGTCCAATAATGTATACACCCAAATCTTTTGCATAATATGAAATAGAAAATAGATGATACCCATCCTTTTAGGTACTAGGGATCTGGCACGTTTCCAGATGGGTGGGTTACCTATCCCACGGATGATATCGTGGTTCTTTGTCCCCAGAATTAGAATCGGTTTCAAGTTCGGTTACACACGCCCTAATATACTTTCCTTTCTTCAAGTCTTCTAACTCTTTTCACCACAGAATTATATAATTACAGCATTTACAAACTGATGATAAAATCTAAATTGAAACTCCAATATATTAGACTCACCAGTCATTCGTGCCACAAATAAACACTGGTCAATGAAAGTTTTTCCCTTCCTCCTCCCCCCCCCCCCCCCCCCCTTTTTTTTCATTTTCATTTTTTTTTTCATTTTAAATATTTTATTATATTATAAAAAAAATATAAAAAATATATTTTAAAAAAATAATTAAAAAAATTACAAAAAAAAATACTTCATCTTATTTTTACCTTTATATTTTGTACTTATTTTAATATTTATCAATTAATACAGTATATAGGGTTTATTAGTGTTGAATCAAATAAATAGATGCATATTCTCATGTATAGGTGTATCTACAATAATAAATCTGTATATGTTTACAATACAATCTGTTCTTAGATGCTTATATACATTTTTAAAAGTCATATTTTGTGTTAGTAGAACAGGTAAAATTAGTTTACGAAATTTCTTCATTTGTTCTTTCTTTTAATTATCAGAGTTTTGCAACCTCTGCTTTATAAACTTGAAACAACTTCCACAAACTGAAAACTTATCTAGTTTTGCTGATATTTATGCTATTAAAAATTGTAGATTTTTCAAAAAATTAATCTAATCATTCTGTGAGATTTTTTGTTTACTTTTTTATAAAACAGACTATGATGTCAATATCGAGGAGCGAAAGGCATTTAGATTCACTTCATTTCACTTAATAGTATGTTTTTTTATCATGTCTGAATATTAATGCGTAAACATCTATCAAAAACTAAGAACATAAACGCGAAGAATGCAAGACATAATTAAAGCTTCAAAAATATCCCGGTTTTTGTGCCACGGTTTGGCGATTTCCAATAATTGCAAAATGTGTGAAGATACTTTTCAATTCACTTCACTTTAGCTTCTGAGAGTTTTTAGAGCTCTATAGAATAAAGTTACTGCCAAAAAACATTGTCTGAAAATAAATGCATCTCCAATGTTGAAAATACTTAATTGATCTCTGCCACTTTAAAAGATAATAGCCCTAATGATAAAAAGAGAAAACCGTTCTCTTATCGAAACAAAGCCATCGATAAAAAAAGCAAATAGGTTGGGTTATTCAATTTTGCTTTCGTTTTTCTATTTTTTCTGCAGTAAATGTTATCTTAGAGAGCATGTTTAAGACTGCTAAGAATGGCAACACTAATCATGTTATGCGCTTAGTAAAAAAAAAAAAAAAGACCTTTTTTATGAATGGTTGCTTTCTTCCATTATCTGCGTGTTTATTTGGGTGTGTCGATTCTTCTGACCGGTGGTTTTAATAGCTGTAATTTACGCTCAATGAAACTGTTACAGAAGGTTTATTTGCCTTTTGGCCATTCGAAAAGTCATTATCTTGGCATATTTGAACATTTTTATTTTCAACCATTGGAAAATGGTTTTTGCTTTTGTGTTGGATCAAGTGTCATACTACTTTTATTCGATCGCTGATTGGTGAATTCAAATTTTTCCAGATTTCTGATGGATGAAGATTATTTTTACTCTCGCGTGAATAAAATGGATGTTGAATTTTTCAAACACAAATTGATGTGGAGTTTAGTTGTTTTTGCATATTTTTCATGAATAAAATATTATTTCAACACGGTGGAGATACGAAATTGGGTGTTCTAGTGTAGAAAATGTCGGGAATCAGAAACTCAGTGTTAAACATTTTATTTTTAATTTAGAAAAGCGATATTAATTTTTAATGCACATTTCTGCTGCCCAATCTTGAATCTGGCAACAAAATTCACAAAATCATGAACTCTTTAATGCCATGGAAACTGTTTTGCTTACGTCGTAGAAGCAGACGATAATAAAAATCAACGCAATGTTAATTATTTTTCTACACATTTTTATGCAAAAATAAACGAATAAAGAAAAAATTTTTTTTGCAGGTTACAGATGCAAACATCATTTTTCAATGGTTAAACTGGAACACCGGCACCCAGGCGGTTCCAAGTTTTATTTTTATTTTTATTATAATAGATTTTTTCTGAATTTGTAAAACAATTTTTTAGGCTTAACAACTGAATTTAAAAAAAATTATTTCAAATAATAACAAAAAACACTTAATTGCACAGATTTGTTCCGTAATATGAATGTTAGTCACAGTATTTCGCGTCTAAATGCACTCACTAATTTTGTAAATTACCTATTTTGAAATTCTGACAACAATCTTTTCCTCAGACATTCCTGCAAAGAATAAGGAATCGCAATACAAGGGCGAACAGAAATCGGAGAAAAAGAGAAAGAATTCTTTTTATTAATCTTAAAACAGAAAACAAAACCCATGTGCAAATTTCCCAGTATATTGACACTATGTGCAGTGTATGTGCAGTTTCATGAATTTTCATGGGAAAAAAATTATTCATGCTGAAATGCACAAAAATCTCTAGTGTTTTTATATCGCTTTTATTAACTTCACTTGTATGTATGTATGTATGTTTGTGGGTTTGTAACTCATGAAATAGTACAGTCTTTGTTATATATTGTTGTTACAAAAGCACGTGCGAAGCTGAATTGTATTCAATCCATTTGCGCGAGATCATTTTCAAAGCTGATATTGTCTCACACTCGTGAATATTTAGAAACTAGCGTGCAAGCCCGCTCGTTTTAGCGGGAACGCAAAATGCAATAAATTAATCGTTCCCAGTACAGTTGTCCCCACTTATTGAGGTCACGGATAATTGAATACCCTGCTTATTACAATAAAATCTTTTAAAACCAAAATTAATCCCATAGGATCAATGCTTATTATCCCCGTTTTAACGAATAATCTTCCGAGGCCCTCCTCGGAAATCGAATAAAGTTCCCAACATTAGCATTCGAAACATGTTCAAAGTAAAAATGTGTGTAAAGGAAACTTTTATCTTTACTCTTTCTCCTTCTGTTTTGCTTGAAAAGAATATTTGGATCCTTCTACTGAAAAAGGGTGACATACTCTTGCCCCCTTGTCGACTTATTAGTCCCCTACCTACCTCCTCTTTTCGTGACAGCTAGTGAGGGTCATTTTCAACAGCTCTAGTCAATGGTCGTGCGTTTTCGCATTCTTGCACCCTGTCGAAGCACGTTATTCTGAAAGAAATTTATCTCGAAACCCGATAACGCGAAACGTAAAAATCTTAGCTAATGCGATAAATTAATATTTCTAGAGCAAATTAAAAATCGTAAAATGCAAGTCGGAATTGCCAAAGACTTTCAAATTTCACAGACGCAAGTGTCTAACATTAATCGCAATGAACAAAAAATTCTAGAAGAATGGAAATTTGGAAATTTAATAATTCTTATCACCAATATTATTTATGAAACTGAGCAGAGTTGCATCAAAAATTTTTTATCAGAAGTTTTAAAGAATTTACTGATCTTTAAATTACAATTAAGTTAATTAAAATAATGTAATACCTACGTTTTACTGTAAAACTAAAAGGGTAAAGTTATTGCCAGTATTACTGCAAATACTTTCGGTTTTTGATCGTATAATCACACTCCCTTTACCGCCTATATTTGTTTCACCGCCTAATCGAATACCAGGCTTAGTCGAATAATATAGGTTGGAACCGCTGATTTTCGTTTAAGCGGGGCGGACTGTAAGAAAATTAGAAAAACGACATTGAAAGATAAAGTTGTCAAAACATATGAAAATTATTAAACTTCGTGAATTAACCGTTGCTAGTAAGAAAATTAGAAAAACGACGTGAAATGTTATTAGTCTTAATGGCTGGATATGAAAGCTGTGAATATAGAGAAAGAAACACGCACATCGAATACAAAGTTATAACAATGAATTTAGATGGAATTAGATGGCAACGCTTTTTCATAACAATGAATAAAGGCTTGAACGGACACGCGAAATGCAATGGCTTTATTGTTGCCACTCCAGGGTTAAATTGAACCATTAATTACGTTTTAAATTAATTACAGACGTTCTAATTAAAATTTTAAAATTCCGCCTTCGAGGTGCAAAAATAGGGACGAAAATCTTCCTGTGTGACAAATTTTGTGTCTGTGTGTGCCGTTTTTCTATGCTAAAGTCAGCTGACAAACATACATACATACATACACACATACTCTCTGCTTTATTATTAGTAGAGATAAATGTGCAAACTAATTATTATGTAGCGCATTTGTTATTCTTTAGTTATTTATAACATAGATAGTTTGTTTATTTAAAATCAGCTATTTTTAAAGCAATTAAGGAATGAAGTATTAATACGAAATGCTGTTTCAATTCTATAAGGATTAAATGTGCTTTACTGAAATTACGAAACAGAGAGAATTTTTTTTTAAAGAAATAACTGAAGAAAACTTATTTTGATCACAATCATATATACAGTTCTTTTCAAAACTGATAAATAATTAACTGTGTTTATTTTTTATCCATTAATTTATTTTTAAGGAATTGTCTGTACTAACATATTGCTTTCTGTTATTTTTAAAGGTTCAAATATTAAATTTAACACTCTTCCACAAAATTGTCCAAAAATCTGAAACCACCACTAACAAATGTATATAAGATTTTATAATTCCTAAGTAAACTAAATGCGAATGACTTTTCTAGGGACCTCTCCTCTTGTAATACTGCATTAGAATGCAGTTTTCTCTAAACGCGTGCATACGCGCATGAAGTGAAACCAGTGGTACGTGTCTTCTAACTCCTCCCCTGATAAAAGAGGAAAGGGATGCTTTTAGGGGGTCTGGGACACAAATTCTAATTTATCTACGTTTTATTGTTTTGCAGTAACGATTTTATGTAGAATGTGTCTTTATATAGATAAATTTTGCATAGAAAAAATTTTTAAAATTAATAAATTTAAATTACAAAATAAAATATTTTAATTTTTATGCATTAAGATTTGCTATAACACTGAAATTTACACCTCAAACAAGAAACATTATATATTGTTATGTTCCGAAATGATTTTATTTGTCTTCAACTTTTAAAACTTTATTAATTTCACAAAATTTTCAACATACATTTAAAATTTTAATAAATTAAAAACTAAAAATTTTAATTTTTTTTATTGTGGCTTTTTTACCGTATTTTTCAAAAATTAAATTATTTTTGAAAATCCTGAAAATTATTTATTGAAAATATTTTTTTATACCTCGGTACAATTTTGTATGCAAGTTTGTATTATAGATTTTTAGTTTTTACCTTTTCAGTTGAAAAATCATTATATTATTCCGAGGTAAATGCATTTTGAAATTCGAATTATCATTTTCATCCATTAGTCACTGAAATTTAAGTACATTTTGTTGAAAACAATTTTGAAACATTGAAGTATGAATTTAGAGTATATGAAAAAAATCAATTTAAATGTTTGAAATATGCGAAACATGTATACTAAAGGGCATCGCAGACTGCTTATTTCGTATTTAAAAAAAAAAATGTATCTATTGATTCAATTATCGCAAAAATATAATTTTGATGTCATTCCAGAAAACGCAAACGAACAGGTTCGAATTTAAAACAATCCGATACGTGGTGCCATCTAGTAGCCCTACC
>Ga0115856_100627_pt1 | contig 12965 bp, 8 predicted proteins | sample InSIn4gowninarea_FD_83870 | JGI IMG/M metagenome (GOLD analysis project Ga0115856, IMG submission 83870)
CAAATTTACGTTTTGAGAAAACTTCTTTTTGTTTACGGAGATCGTACTAAAAGTAGTGATAACCATCTTTTCTCGTCAGAAAATACAACATCATCCCACTTTTTACCCATAGCAATGTATTTTTTGTTTAAAATCTTGTTTGGATTATTTATAAAAAAATATGTCGTTTGATGTTAATTCTCAAAGAAGTGCATGATTAGAAAACACCGTCAACAAATATGAAAATACTTCTATGTTTAAGAACTTGTTTGGATTATTTAAAGAAATATGTCGTTTGATGTTCATTCTAAAAGAAGTGCGTGATTAATAAACACCTTCAGCAAATATCAAAATACTTTTTTGATTTAAAACTTGTTTGGATTAATTATTAAAAAAATATGTCGTTTGATGTTAATTCTTAATGTACTGCATGATTAGTAAACACTGTCAGCAAATATGAACATACTTTTTTTGTTTAAAAAGTTGTTTGGAATATTTATTAAAAAAATATGTCTTTTGATATTAATTCTCAAAGGATGCATGATTAGTAAATACCGTCAGCAAATGTGAAAATTGTTTTTATTTAAGAATTTGTTTGGATTATTTATTTAAAAACTCTGTCTTTTGCTGTTAAATTTCAAAGAAATGCATGATTAGTAAACACTGTCAGCAAATATGAAAATTATTTTTTTTTAAATCTTGTTTGGATTATTTATTAAAAATATGTCGTTTGATGATAGTTCTCAAAAAAGTGCATGATTAGTAAACACTGTCAGCAAATATTAAGTGTCCGTACAGAATAAACGGGAAGGTATGAAGCTTCAAACATAGAGCCAATGAAATTAACAAATATCTATGCCTGAATATTATCGTAAGTGACGATGATATAACGTATTTTGATTTTGATAGTTTGCTTCCCGAATTAAAATTCACCTCAAAGGTCTTTTGTTTGGTTTAATATTAAAATTATAATGAAGTGTGTGTATAGTCTTTTAGCGAACATTTTTCTGTTTCATTTGAATTTAACAACGGATATTTTTACTCGGAAATATGAAATAATTACAGAAATAATAAAACTAATTAAAGAGGTTTATCACAGTATCCTTAGAATTTCATGTTCCTCTTATGAACAAAAGATAGTCATTTTTAAAATTTTCCAATAGCAGGTGTCTTAACAAGGATTGGGTTGTTGATGATGATATATAAAAAAAATAAATAAATAAATAAAATAAAGCACAAAATAATACACAAGCAGACAGATATTTCGAAATCTCTGGGTATTTCTTTCACATTTTGAAATTTTTAAGTGAATTCGACAGGATCAAGTCTCAATCCTGCTGAATGAGCTTCACCAGTCCCAATCAGCTAGAATTGTCTTCGCCAGTCTCCATATCCAATATCGATTTTGTTAAATTGGCTTGGCACTAAAAAAGGAATCCTCAGCGACTTCGAAACAGTTATCTGCTTTCTGTGTTTTAATTTGTACTTTATTACGTTTTTATCTTTCATGTTTATGTTAATTAGAACAAAGATTTTATTATAATTTAGTTGATAATATGTCCTAACATGTCTTTAAAATGGAAGCCAACAGCAAATGAATGATAAAGCTTTTAGCGCAAATACAGTCTATTGAAAATCTGAAAAGAATATTACAAAAGTTAAAATTGAAACCAGTGCCAAATATAGGTGAAAAATGAATAAATAAATTTTGAATACCTAAAGCGAATATTGAAATTACAAAACAACATAAGAAATGCACACATGTTCGAGTGCAGTAGTCTTTAGTGAATGCAAATGTCTTTAGTGAGTGCAATAATCTTTAGTGTCGAGTGCAACAGTCGAACTCGACCAGTCGTCCATATTAATAGATGTATTATATTTCAGGCATGCCAAAAGCATGCTCCACAGACATTCTGCTTTTAGAATGTCTCTGGAATAGTTCATATTAATAGATGAGTTTCTGAAGGCATAATGTTTATGAAGCATGCCTTTGGCATGGTTATCATGGAACACATCTGTTAAATTGTACCTATAGTCGACTTGGAATTTTAACGCTTGGACTCGACATTTTGGTACTTATATTCATTTCTGGTGTTCAAAAATATTTTATTTATTTATTTATTTTTCATCTATGTTTGGTACTGGTTTCAGTTTTTAATTTTGTAATATTATTTGTAGGTTTTCAGTAGCCTGCCACTGCGCTAAAATCTTTATCGTTCATTTGGTTTTGACTTCCCTTTTTCATTATATTGCTATTACGAGAATTTCAGGCTATTGCATATGGGCGCGTTTTTTCATATTACAGTCGAGTCCCGATAATCCAAGTTAATCGGCACCGAAGCCAACTCGGATTATGCGGACTACATAACAAGAAACATTGTCGTCTTCCATTTTTCGACAAAAATATACTGCACTTTCCTGCAATATCAGGCCAGAGAGATATTGGCACGCCCTTCTCCCTTTGTTGAGAAACTTACATAGAGAGAGCTTCGTTTTCTTATAATCCCTTTCGTGCATTGTTGGTCTGTTTTCTAAATGATCATCGGATATATTAAAACTCGGGCACTCCACTTTCCATTTTTTGCACGTTTTGTCCTCCAGTCACCTACTGTCACTTCTCTAACATGCAACATACCACTCTTACTTCGCACAAGATTATAATCATACTTCTATGAGTTCTCGAACTAGAATTACACAATTGCCGGACACTGTCACACACCTAAAGAGAACACAATCTCTTTTCTCCGCCTGTGGGGTGTGTGACAGCCCTCACAAGCAAAACGGACCGAAACCAGAATGGCAAGTGGAGATGAAAAGCTCAACATGCTCGCCAGCTCAACATGCCGGTGAAAAATTTCTAAGCACTTACCGAAAAAGATAAACTAATTAAGCTACTTGGGATTAAGCGGAGCTCGGATTAACAGAACTGGGATTAGCGGGACTTTTCTGTATTTTCTTTCCTTTAATGCATTTATGAATTGTTGCTTAGTCATATATATATAACGATGTCCTGGTTGAATCACAACATGTCTTAAATACAGAAATATTTGAAACAACTATTTAATTACTAAAATTAATTAATATTTAATATTTTTTTGAAAATTGCTGTCAGCTATGGTAACTATGTATCATATTGTATCATACCAGCATACAATATGATACATAGTTACCATAGCTGACAGCATATATCATAGGTATGATATATTGTATCATACCTATGTATCATACCAGCTATTTGATAAATACATAGCTGGTAGCTATGTATTTACCAGCTTAGATATATTTACTGTAATTTTAATACAGACTGACGCAATCATCTGCGGAACAGACGGTGTAACTTACAGGAACGAATGCGAGATGAAAGTGGCTGCTTGTGAGAAGGAGCAATACATTATGGTTGGGTCTCGTGGTCCTTGCGGTAAGTAATTTTATTTATTATTATATAAGTCCCCATTATTTTACATTGAAAAGCTTAAACAATTTGTATAAAACTAGGTAACTAGGACTAAATTAAGGACTCTACTCCAGGACTCTAATTAAGGACTCTAACTAGGACTATACTCTTGACAATAGAACATTGTCAGACAACTCTCGCGTTGAACATCATTTTGCCAATACCATCAGATTTCATTGGCAAATGGTTTCACTTGTCCAAATTGTTTAAAATTGGATGCGCCTATGTGGTGTTGAATATTCAACCCCCCAGTTGCAGTAGCCTCTACGTTTTTTTTCGCAAACCCAGTGCTTGTTTTTAGGCTGTCCTTGACTTTCAGTTTTCTGCGGTTTTGTCTCCCCTTAAGGGGGGGATCATTCCTTTTACTTCGGAAGCCCCGTTTTGGGTTTTTCCCCGGACCTCGCTGTTTGGATCCGAAATCCTGGGTGTTATTATTTTACCCTAACGAAGAATAATTCTTTACGACAGCCTAGTATTATATTGGGCCAACGAAAATATTACAGACCAATTGTTACCACTCATTTGGATTAATGGGAAAAAGACACTGTCATCGTCAATCTGCTGAACATTTGTTAAACCAATTGTAGACCACATGGTGATATACTATCCGCAAAAGTTTGATGCAAGTGAACCAACCACAATACTAAGCTGTGGAACCAGCAGAGTATTTCAATTGCCAAGTTTGCTTATGGGAAAACATAATATGGATATTATTAGGTGTGAGGTAAACTGAAATTAAAGTGAACTCAAAGAATTCGTTGTTTTGAATTGTGAGAATTAATGCCCCGGCTAGCGGCGGAGCTGGCTTATTGGTACCAACTGAGGCGTTCCCAACTGAGGCGGTAGTTGAAAATTGTCCTAACTGAGGCGGTATGGAGGATAAAGCATTCGTGGATATTTTCATTTCAATTAGTCGGTTTTGAGATTACCACAATTGGCTTAAAATCGTCCTTATTTGGCGAATATTTATTTTAAAGATATTTCCATTTTTAATCGGCTAGATTTTTTAAAATTATTTTAATACTTTTCAGAAGTTATCAAATGAAATAAGTAAACACAAATTTAGACGCATTTTTTTCCATATTCAGTACATTTCGCCACCAGTACATACAAGACAATGTAGCACTGACGAATGCCGCGTCCTTTTCTTCCTATTGGCTGTTTCCCCCAACGGTCAACTACCACTCGTTTGAGACTAGCATTATTTCTTTGTGCAATATCTTTTTTCGTTCTGCAGTCATCTTGTTCAGAAGCCCAATTAATTGGCTTTGTACATAGTTAACTACACTGGTGGTCAAAATTATAAGGACAAGCGAAAAATCGCCAAATCTTGACTACAGTTCGCAGGAAAATTATGCAAATTTTATGACTGGAAACTAATGATAAACGAAATATGTTTTACTAGTATTCATGGAAATATATGGAAATTCAATATTCCTAAAATATATTTTTTAATTTATTCAACCATGCAATATGGTCAAAATTATAAAGACAGCTGTATTTATGTGTTCTAAAACTAAAACTTTGCACATTTTTCGTTCTGTACATGACACGTCGAAACGATATAAATGTTTAGTAGCGATTGGGAACGTCGTATTTCTGTTTTTTCAATCATGCCTCTTGGTACTAAGCTGTCAGAGTTTGAGAAAGGAAAAGTAGTGGCGTTTCAAAAATCAGGACTCGCTGTAAGTCAAATAGCGACAAAACTAAACAGATCCAGAACTGTCATTTACAATTTTCTTAAAAATCCTTACACATATGGACGGCAAAGACATACAGGTAGGCCACCTTCTGTTTCTGCGCGTGAGAAAAGATTGATAATAAAGCGAGCTATCAGCAGAAAACAAACATCGACGGAAATTAAACGAGAGTTAAACTTACGATACAGTGCTCGAACTGTTCGACGTGTTTTACAAAAAGAAACAATTGTTCATTACGGAAAATTAAAGTCACAACCACCTCTCACAAAAGTTCAAAAGAGAGTAAGGTTGGAGTTTGCCAAAAAATACATTGCTATGGGTAAAAAGTGGGATGATGTTGTATTTTCTGACGAGAAAAGATGGTTATCACTACTTTTAGTACGATCTCCGTAAACAAAAAGAAGTTTTCTCAAAACGTAAATTTGGAGGTGGCTCACTAATGATCTGGGGAAGGTTTCGCAACCGTCGGAACTTCTCCAATAGTTTTTGTGCACGGCAAAATGAACTCTGAGAGTTACGTTGATATACTGGCAGATAATCTTTTACCAATAGCACCATTAATTACGAGTGGAGACTATTTATTCCAACAAGACAATGCTGCAGTACATGTTTCTGAAAGTTCACGATCATGGTTTGAAGCTAATTTTGTGAAACTACTTGAATGGCCGGCACAGAGCCCCGATCTAAACCCAATGGAAAATCTGTGGGGTATTCTGGCACATGAAGTGTATAAAAATGGTATGCAGTATAAAAACAAACAAGAACTCATGACCTCCATCAAAAAAGCCTAGAAAAATATCCCCAAAAACGTTCTAAAGGAACTGACAAATTCTATGACGTCAAGACTGATGAAGGTGATTGAGAAGAAGGGTGATATTATTAATTATTAGTGTGTTATTACGACAAAAATTTCCTTGTCTTTATAATTTTTTCCAATTTTTACAATATCATATTTTGTTAATTACGAAAAAAAAGTTAATATTTTGCATTTTCCAGTATTTTGCATTTTATAATTATTTCTACTATAAAAAGGCATTTTATGTAGAAATTTCACTTTATTTGCATCAGAAATAAATGTTTCCTGAGCAATTTTTGATTGTCCTTATAATTTTGACCACCAGTGTATATTCTCCTATTCTGATTACAATGGGATATGTGGAGACACAACGAGGCCAGAAAGCCCTAGTTTTTGGAAGAAGATCATTTCGATTTAAAGAGGAATACAAAAACGGATATAAGCGATGGCTGTGCCGAGCCAGACGATGCAATGGAAGTTTCATTACATCTTCAGAAGTAAATGTCATATTGAAAAAACAAGGACATTCCTGTGCACAGGACGATGCAAAGATTGATGTGGAAAAGATGAGATGTCAAGGGTTGAAAAGATGTCGTGAAGAGCTAACACCTATTCCTAAGATACACAGAGATACAATTGCTGCAGCGTTTGATCACGGCTCAGATTTAGTAGCAAAAGTACCGAAATTAACATCATCATCCTCCGCATGCACAAGCGGCTCAAAGGCAAACACTTACCGTGCATGCGGGGAATACTTTATTGAAGGTAAATAACAGTTTTATATAGTATACAGATATAATAATTTACAGTAGGATATCAATATAATAACAAAGGTTTATAATAAAGGTTTGAAAAAGAATAAATTTGACTACTACTACAGTAATAATAAGATAATTGTAAGAATAACAAAAATAAATAACAAAAAAGAAAGTATAACAGAAATTATAAATTTTAACATAATTAAACAAAATATCGCAACAGTTAAATGAAAAAACAATCAGTGTATGACAATAAAATATAAGTTAAATGTAAAGTGAATAGTCATAATATGCAAATACATAAATACATAGAAAGAGGAAACATTTGTATTCACATAGTAGCAAAGTTAATCTCGATTAAAACGAGGCAATGCTTGACCATAAGTCAGTAATTTACGATAGATAAAACATGAAAATGAACAAGTACTATGTGAAACATATGTCTCTCCAACATTTTCATGTAAGCAGTTTATACATTGAACATGAGTAGACTCACACATGTCAGTAGCATGGGCTTGAGCACAATTAGCACAGATAGTAGAATTCTTGCAACTAGCAGAAGTATGTCCATAGCCTTGGCAATGATAACATCGGATAATACGTACAAAAGGTTTAAAACGTATTAGAGCAAGGTTATAATGCATAAATCGTTTTTGTAAAAGTAAATCAGCGACATTTAATTGTACTAACAAAGACCAAGTTGTAAAAATTTTGTGACTTTTTGAAATATTACAAAATGTAAGAGATGCAAAATCAGCATGTAATTCACTAGTGAAAAGAGTACGTAAATCGGATTCGGTCATATAGTTCGGAACACCTGTAATTAATATCTTCTTAAATCTTGTTTTAGGCTGAAAAACCAAAAATTCTGTAGATAACACCGAATGATGGCTGATGAATTCGATTAATAAATTGGCATCTTCTTGCGAAAAAAGTTTAATAGCCAAGTGATGTCTGTAAGTTGAATATGTTTTACGAATTCTGATGTGTAAATCCTTGCAGGAAACAAACTCATTTATTCTCCTTCTAATATAAGAGCTGTTGCATTCATTATGCATACGTGGTCTAATAATGACTGTGTAATCCTGGTTATTAAAAACGGAATGTTTGTCAAAATCAATATTAGATGTAAGACGCTGTCGATGAGGAGATTTTGAAGATAAATCATTGTCATTAGAGGCCTCCATAAACTGAAGATTATGCGACTTGTTAGATATAACAGTAGAAGAAAGTATTGTAGAACTTGGTGGTGAAACAAAGTCATTATTCATTTGAGATTCCAATTATTTAACAGATGAGTGCAATTCATCAATACTAGATGAGAATAAATGCCAAGTCTTCTTTTGGTCCGAAGTAAAATCCTGTAATGTAGATTCCATGGTAGATTTAATAGATGAAATCTTGTCATTAAGACAAGAATCGAAGGAGTTATTAACAAAGTCATGAATTGATGTTTTCAGCTGATCAACAGTAACAGAATGAAAAGTAGAAAGTTTCTCATTAAACGAAGATTCTAATGACTTAATAGTCTTCTCAATTCCAGGAGAGTCCTCAGTGCAACAAGACTCGTCATCAGAAGTACAGGCCGAAGTGTCTGTAGATTCACTATTATCAGGATTGTTTTCTTCAAGCACTTTATTACAAAAGGAAAAACATTCATAGCCTTTGCAATACATTTTTGAAAAAATCATGCCAAGATCCTGAACTTTATCATCTGTAATGCTAACTCTACCGTTAATCATGGCAGAGGCAATGAAATCAGTGTAATTTTTAAAAATGTTTTCGAATTCATTACGTAATTTGATAAATCTAGTCTTGTATTCAGACATTGTGAAATAAATTGTAGTAAATAAAATCACAATAAAGCAATTAAAGACACAGGTTTCAAAATACAGCGAACAGTAACTGATTCAGTAAAATTTAACACTTTAAAAATAAACAATGACTGTAACTCCAAGAAAAGTTAACTCTTACAAGGTAAAGAAACTTAGACCAAAGTCATTGTTTACAAAAAATAAACATAAACAGAGAAAGGAAAAAATTAAATGTTCAACAATACAAAATGCAGAGACATAACAAATTTCAACTTACAAATTTTGTCATATATTTATAACTAATAAACATCCAGAAAAAAGAATAGTATCACCAGGTGGAAAATTATAAGAGCTTACAGAATGTATAAAACACGACTCGTCAATTTAATTATGAACACAAGTAAATTAACAATTTTCTAGAGCTAAAACATTGCCACACAACAAAGTTAACGGCTGTAGTTGGCGATCCCAACCGAAATTAACATCGGTAAAATCAACCTTGTTTAGAAAACGCGGGAAGGCGCTTGAATTGAATTTATTATCGAGTTTGACTAACAGTAGTAACTGCGCCAAGTAGCCAAACACCAGGAAAAACCAACAACCCTTTTTATCTCTTCCACCGCCTCAGTTGGAGCAATTTTCGTCTACTGCCTGAGTTGGGACATTACCGGCTCGAACAAACTTATTCAAGGGGCAGAAGTCACCCCGTTTTTCTGTTTTTTCTTGGGTACTGTACACTTCCTGTCTCTGGCAGGGTGATTAATCCTCACGGTTCAAAATGTCAAATTCTTTGAGTTTACTTTAATGTGAGTTCCTCAAATTACTTACAACAACCGCTAGAAGTTGGGTTACTCATTTTTTTTGCCTAAAAATCAATTTTAACCGGCCCAAAACTTTTCTCGGCAGCTGTTTCACGACGCATTCTGAAGAAATATGCGACATCCTCTTGCATGGGAATTTCAATGTACGCCCACTCACCAAACTGAAGCATTGCTCTAAAACTTCAACTAAGAAATCTGACGCCGTCCCCCATACAACCAACATTTGGCCCCCTGAAACTATTTTATGTTTCCGAAATGGCAATAAAGCTTATCTAGAAGAAAGAAACAGCTGCTTTTCCGAGAAACAGCTGCCAGCAACTGTCTCAGTGGTCAAGAATGTGATTTCTACAAAGATGAGTTGAACAATATTATTTTGCATTTTGATAAATAATATTGAGACCGAAATCTGGAGAATGCCGACATTCACCGATGAATGTCAACATTCACATAGTCGCTTGGTGTATGTCCGAAATATTTGCTAAATACCCTTAATTCTGACTTACACCGGCGAATGTCGACATTCACCATGCGCTAATGGTGAATGTTGAACATGTCGTCGATAAAACACCACAAAGGTGTCGTAAATGTTTCGCTTCTCTTTCTGAGAGAAGTGAGCAAGATACCTCTTCAGCTCTCTTAGTTTTCAAATGGGCCATACCTGGACGAACTTAGATGGTGCATCAAGATTATATGATCTTGATACACCATTATGAACTTAAATTCGCGATCTCTCTTTCACTGTAGATCTATCAGATCAACTTGACATCTTGAGTTTAACTCAGAACTGACCGTTGGTTTTACAACAGTACCTTTCTTAAGTGCACTGTGTTTCATTTGACACTGTTTGCATAAATTTAAATACAACATAATAACATCATATCTTAGGTGCAAGTTTTTTGTCCACAGGACGGAAATCCGACGACAGAAGTGGGGCGGAAAGTTTTCTTTCATTTTATTTTAAAATTGCCAAATTCTGGCCAAAAATCAATGAAATTGCGAAACCATTCACTACCAAATACACAATTTGCATGTATATCAATATTTTATTGGTATATTGTTGAGGGAAAATGGTGCCTTGAAGAGTAAAATGCAGTCTTAAAAAATCTAAATACTTTATTAAAAACTATTTACATTAATTACAGTAGGCACAAGGGCCAAATCTAATCAAAAATAGGGAAGTCATGGACAACCCTTCTAAATCGACCTTCTCTGGTCGTCTCTTCGAAATCTCTGGAACTCTCCGAGTCTGGCGGGGAAAATCCCGGCGCTGGTAGCTTGCGCCCTCTATACAAACTTTCGCTTCACACTCCCCACCTGAACTCGTAAGAGTTCACATACAACATTAAATCAATTAAATCAAATCAAATATCTAACAATTAACAATTTTCAAAATTATCAAATGAAATATTAATTCAAATCAAATTAATTGCTGAATAAATCTTAACATTCATATTCAATTCAATTCATATTCTATTCAATGTAAAATACAAATTCAAATAATGTAACATATTAAAATATATGAAAGCAAGAATACCAGTTATTAAATGAAAAGTTAAATTGAAACAAATATAACTAAACATTTCTTACTACTACTTAATTAAACAATTACAACATTAATAGAAAAAGAAAAAAAACATTTTGATTAAAGTAAATACAAAACTTTAACACAAAATAAACAAATGAATAAAAGATAATCAATAGAACTAAATTTTAGTAATTAGAGTTCATTCAATATAAAGTCCTCTGAAAAGAAAAAATGATTATAGTTCCAAAGGATACAAATGTTGAATTGTTCGTTTGATAAGTCCATTCGCAGTCTTAAGTTCATAACAGCGAATTTTGTTATCACGTCCAGCAATTGTTCGAACAATTCTTCCTAATTTCCACAGGAGTTTGTTTTTAATATTGTCCTCAATCAAGACAACATCTCCAACTTTCAGTTCAGGTTGGTAATCAGGGTTCTTGAGCCAATGAGCAGTTCGCAATTGCATGAGGTATTGTTCTTTCCACTTGGACCAAATTTGTTTCAATAACAATGCATAGTATTTTTTCCTCTTCAAAAGTGATGATCTTGTAGAACTGCTAATCACTTCAGCAAAATTAATAGGAAACGTGTGTTCAACTCGTCCAAAATTCAAAAAGTGCATTGGAGTCAAGGGTTCTGGTTCATCTTTTTCGTTGTAGACATATGTCAAAGGACGCATGTTCAACACTGCTTCAACTTCGACAAGTAATGTCGACATTTCTTCATAACTTAGAGAAGCCTTACCAATGATTTTTCTCAAACTTTGTTTTACACTCTTGACCATTCTTTCATAAAAACCTCCCCACCATGCCGCTCGTTCGATAATATTTTTCCAAACTATTCTTTCTTTGGACATGAAATTTAAGAATTTGTTACTTGACAGGATTTGGGAAATGCCTTCTATTTCTTTCTTAGCTTTAACAAATGTTTTCGCGTTGTCAGAATAAATAATTTTACAATTGCCTCTTCTGGCAAGAAATCTTCGAAAGGCAAGTAAAAATGAATCGGTTGTCATGTCTGGAACCAGTTCAAGATGTAAGGCTCTGGTAACAGCACATGTAATCAAAACGATATATGATTTATGAATTTCTTTAAGGACTTTAACATATATTGGGCCTGCAAAATCAACGCCACATACTGAAAAAGGTGGTGCTTCTTTACTTCTGTCTTCAAGTAACGGTGCTGTCATCTGATTTGCTGGTTTGGCTGAATATTTTTGGCAAATTAAACATCTATGTATTACACTTTTGATCAACTGCCGTCCTTTTGGTATCCAAAATCTAGATCTAACTTTTGTCAAGGTGATGGCTACTCCTCCATGCATAGTGCGTTCATGCTCTTGTCGTACAATAAGAGTTGTCAACCAAGAATTTTTAGGCAGAATTGCTGGTTGCTGTTCGGATGTAGGAATACTTGAAAATTCTAATCTTCCCTTCATTCTCAAAATGCCACTTTCATCAAGGAAGGGTGCAAAATTGTACAAGGCTGAATTCTTGTCTACACTACTGGTTTCTTTTAAGGAATTAATTTCTTTTTTGAAGAATTTTAGCTGTTCTGTTAGAATCCAATATTTTTCTGCTTCTAGTAACTCTTCAACTGTTAGAGTTCCTTGGTTTACACTTGATTTCTTCACCTTTGCCAAGAAGCGTTCCACCCATGCTGTAATTCTTAACAGTTTTTCTAAATTACTGTATTTAGAAATATTTATTGGGTCTTCTAATTCTTCAATTATGCACTCACACTGAATGATGTTTCTGAACTTTTGACGATATTCCAATTCATCTTCATTAATCACTCCTACATCGTCTAATTTTGGCCAAAATTCTGGGGGCTGTTGAAGCCATGCTGGACCTCGCAACCAAAGGGAATCATTCATTAGATTATCAACCTTTGTCCCTCTTGACACCAAATCAGCGGGATTCTCTGAACCTGGGCAATGATGCCAATTTGTAGGAGATGTGAGTTTCTGAATTTCTTCAACACGATTTTTGACAAAGGGTTTGAATTTTTCAGGTGATTTTCTAATCCAATAATAAGTTATTTTTGAATCAGTCCAGAAATGACAATTAAGTTTTAATTTAAATGCATTCAAAATATTACTACAGAGTTTAGCTGATA
>Ga0115856_100630_pt1 | contig 12944 bp, 9 predicted proteins | sample InSIn4gowninarea_FD_83870 | JGI IMG/M metagenome (GOLD analysis project Ga0115856, IMG submission 83870)
TACCTACAAAAAAAAATTGTAATTTGGTAACTCTTTTAATTTGCTTGTGGGATTCTAACCAGGACGCTGCTTCTTTGCGTAGGTTCTTCAACATAGCAGCACAAGTGCTTAATTCACACATCGAAAGATTATGTAAATATATTGTCCGATATTTTGCTGTTGAGGTTTGATACATGTAGCAGTATAGCTACGTCTACAATAATCACTCTTTTTATTGTGAAATATTTTGACATACGTTACATGAAAAGCGAGTTGTGGTATAATCCACTGTGGACATCGGATATAAGAATGTTTATGGACTTGTGTTCTCAAAATATCTATCATAGGTGCGACTTTAAGGCGTGAATATGATTGTAATTTTATGAAGCTTTATCATCGTCATTATATTTGTACTGCAATAAACTAACTAGAAATATATGCTTTTAAAATAAATTTTTAGCGTCAGCCGTAAGGTGTATACAAACCAGAAAAGTATAGGATATGAGGGATAATAGTCAAAGACTACCCAATCGGTAAGAACAGTTGTCAATGATGGTTTGTATTAGCACTCTTTAAAGTCCGACAAAAAACGGGGCAAATAACTGTATCAAAATCTCATGGGATTTCCTCATCACCCTCTCAACGACGATAACAATGAATAAAAATGGCAGAGTAAAAAATGTTTTAAACATTTTTATGCCTACATCGTGTATACAGCAAAATGGCTCGAATGGTACAAAGCATGGAATAAATTATTTAAGAAGAGTATCCTTTGTACAAAGATTTTTGCGAAGGTTTCCTTCAATTATGATGAAAGCGATAACAAATTTTATTTGAATGTTGGTTCAAATGTCCATATTATATTTCTCTGATAATATGCAAACAAAAAGTTATGAACATCAATCATTTCTTAATAAAACGAATATATATAGCGATTCATGGGAAGCGCATAAAACATAAGACATGAATATATGTGTTCACGGACTGAATCATAAATTGAAATTTTGTTAAAATGCATGACGATAATGCAAATCTGAAAAACCACCGTAATGAAGCTCAAATGTGAGGAAAAATTCGCCATAATTTCCTTTTCTTTCTATTACCAATATTCTTGTTTCACATTTTTTACTTGTTTACCAGGCAACCTTTGGCTCCGCCTACATTGGCTCCACCTTCTGGGCTGTCTTGTCATTTTAAAACATTTCAGTAATTTGATTTTAATCTTTTTAGCACTTCGTACAACCCCATTAGCTTGGATATATTTCATCGTTCTATATTATTCATTTCTTTTTGGTGTTGACGCTGTTTGCCCATTTTTCCTCACATTTAAGCTTTGTTACGTTGGTTTTTCAGATTTGGATTCACCAGGACAAAGAATCCACTTAGGTTTTAAATACAATGATAATGCTTACTCAAATCTGATTTGAAAACCTTAAATTTTTTAATTCCGTGAACAGCTTGAATTCTAACATAAGGCTTCCCAATTAGGGCAACATTTCAGCATTTGAAGAACTAACACCATCACAATTATTCGAATTCAAAATACTACTCCAAATGTAACATTGTTGCGAATTCTATTATATATCATACCTTTATCTCCTTTAGTAATTTTGAAAACCTTTCTGGAGCACAAATACGAAAGAAAGCAGTGGAACAAAGAAAAGATTCCGGCATGCACTGTTGCAATGTAATAAATGAATCCCTAGAAGAATAGTACGGTAGACAAAGATAAGTTGTAATAGACGACTCTTCGGTAACGGTGCCAGCATTAACAGATTTGTTTTTCTTTGCTCTTACAGATTCCCATTCCCAGTATTTATTCGTGTGAAATGAAGAAAACGATGTGTACCGGTGCAGCGCAAGGGAATACATGTAATGCATGTGAACAAGTAATGGCCGCAGACTTGGGATAGTGGTTTGCAAAGCAGCTATTCTAAGGCAAATAATACTTTCAGGTGAATTAATAAAATGCAAAAATTCATTATGATGAAAAAAAATATAATATATAAAATTTTAGCTTAATAAATATTACATTAGTTGTATGAATCTTTATTGACCATTGTAAAATGGTTTTGTGTTGGATTAAGTGTCCTACCAATTTTATTCGATCGCTGATTGGTGAATTCAAATTTTTCGAGATTTCTGATGGGTGAAAATTATTTTTACTCTCTTGTGAATAAAATGGACGTTGCATTTTAAAAACACAAATTAATGTGGACTTTAGTTGTTTTTCTACATTTTTCACGAATAAAAAACTATTTCAACACGTTGGAGATACCAAATTTGGTGTTCTAGTGCAGAAAATGACAGGGATCAGAAACTCAGTGGCAATTTTTTTATTTTTAATTTACAAAAGGATATTAATTTTAATGCACATTTCTGCGGGCCCAGTCTTGAATCTGGCAAAAAAATTCACAAAATCATTCACTCTTTGATGCCATGGAAACGGATTTGCTTACGGACTTAAAAGAAGGCGATAATAAAAATCAACGCATTTTTATTATTTTTCTACATTTTTCATTAAAAAAATAAACAAATAAACAAAAAACATTTTTACAGGTTACAGATGCAAACATCATTTTCCAGTGGTTAAACTGGAACACCGACACCTAGAGAGTTCCAAGTTTGTTTTTTTTTATGATTTATATTAGTACGCATAAAAATAATATTCTGACAGGTTCATTTAGTTTTGATTAATTAACTTTGCACAGGACTAGGAAAACTCTTTGACACCAATTTTTCGGTAAATTACTCAAATTTCGAGTGGTCAAAATTATTTTTATCTGAGCAAACCTCTCTCTTTTATAACACATAATATAATTTTATTACAATTTTCCTTCATGAATATCATTTATATAATAATATTTTAATCGGCTTAGTAATGTTGCTGTTGGGTATTGTTGTACAGAAAATTGTACTAGGCTCTTATAAAAAGTTATTAATTCCTCCATATCAAGTGTCAAATATACAATGAAATGTACTTTGCTGATTAAGGAAGATGGGACCTAAAATTTAACTCGATCTCTTGAGATTTTACACTGACTGTCTATTTTTGTTTCATAGCATGGCGTAACAGCAGAAATACATTCATCTAAATAACCAGCAAATTTTTAAAGTATGTTGAAAAACCTGAAAAATGGGGGGGGGCGGGCACCCGATGGGAAATGTGGGTACCGTATCAGCCTTTTAATCCACGGGTTTATTACCGGGGTTCGATTCGATTAAGGGGTGCTCGAATTCGATTACCGGGTGAGGCATAGGTGTTTCCCAATGTCCAGTTAGGGTCAATGGGCGCCTACTTACAAGGTGGTCATCAATTTCAGAGATTCCCAGAACCAAGAGCATAACGCCAAATGTCCTTGCCAATCGTATAAAAAATAAAATGGAGGCTAAGACATAAATGTTGATAGGATGGTTCGTAGATAGGTACCAAAAACCTACCGACTCTTTCTGCAATTCCAGTTCACAGTAAAATAACCATAAGAAAGTCTATCCCGCTTTCCTAAACACAAAATGCTCCATCAGCTCAGTATCACCATAATTAGGAGCACAACAATTAACTCTATTAGCCAGCGGCTGAGCAACCCACTGGTAAATACCAAAGTTAGCCCAAGGAGTTGTAAATTTGAACTTAGTTTAAACATGATCTAACGGTAGCAGTTACAACTGCAAACATACCTCTCTGGAAAAAATAAAAATTTAAATGATGATTATGTAGCGACGGCGCGGTTGGCCAAGATCGAACTGAGGACCCCTGGCGTGGCAAGCAGTTATCTAAACCACGATGCAAAACAGCTGTTATGAATGTTGAAATATCTCGGCCATAAGTATTTTTCAATATGGCCGTCACTACATTACTCCCCTTCCGAGTGTTAACATCGTACGGAGAGTTCACAGATGGCAAGCTTACGAGGCAGGCTTTATCTTTCGTTTTTTTAATTATTTATTTATCTCCCCCTTTTTTCATTCTTTTTCTTTTTTTCCATTTTTTACTTATTTTCTTCATTTTTTTTATTTAATTATTTCTTTTTGCCATTTATTATATTTTATTTTACTTTTTCTCGTGTTTTTTCCTGCCTCTTAATTGTTTATTTATTTTTATTTTATTCGTGCTGCCATCTGTTGATTGAATTTTTAAACCATTCGTGGTTTGCTAACTTTTGTAGCTTAATCACGTCCGGGTCACCAGCCGATGTAGCGACGGTCATATTGAAAAATACTTATGGCTGTGATATCCCAACATTCATAACAACTGTTTTGCATGGTGGTTTAGATATCTGTTTGCCACGCCAGGGGTCCTCATTTCGATCCTGGCTAATCACGTCGTCGCTGCAATTACCTGTAAGATAGTATATATCTCGTTGTCTGATGGGCTTCCCTCTCATAGATAGATAATTTTCACGGAACATAAGATAAATAATATGTACGTAACGTAAAGATAAAGTAAATTAAACGTAAGTTAAAACAGAGGGTACATTTGTAGCCCCATTGGTTGCTGAACAGTTAGTATTTTACAGCTGGCAGCTACTTAAACTCGGTAGACGCTAAACCGTTTAATATGCCATTTGTGTAAGGATAAAGATTGGCTTCCATCATAGCACGAGAAAGAAATTTATTGTTTTGTATTAAATAGTTAACTTAGTGATGTTATGTTTCACTGACAGTTTAATAAGGGCGTTTCGTTGAAAATTACTGGAAGTGATCCCAACTGATATCTCATATATTTTTTTTTCAAATCCGTAACCCGTTTTCCAAGTAATGTATTCACGAGACAAATGTGAAAGTGTGAGAAGAAAAAAAGAGAGAAAGGAAATAATAAAGGGTGTGGATATAGGGCGGCTATAGTCACGACGAACGAAGGAGAAACAGGAAATAAATTTCCCCAATTGTCTTCCGTAAGGTATAATTTGTGTATCAACAAGCTGTCAAATTTATTTATACTTTAACTACAGTTTTTTATGCTGTGGTTAAAAGAATTGAAAAGAGGTGGATCGTGTGCTGTAACCCAAGCGCCAACTTTCTTCCGCGCTGATTTTATTGGAGTGATGCAAATGCTGTTATTTCTTCTATCAGATTCAGAGATTGAATTACAATAGTAATTATAGATTTCTTTGAGAAATGTTGACAACTTTACATTTATGCCATGGACACGTTTGGATAATCCCGATTGTAAACACTGTGTATATAGGATAACAATTAGATATGTGCTCAATTTAATTGTTTGGAAATGCCAATCCTTATTATAAATGAATGTCAAATGTAAATTAACTTTGGTAATAGCCATCGAACAGACGCAATTTTGAAAATCATACTTCGTGTTTCCATCTCTATCATATACAGGATCACGGTAAATGTTATAACAGATGGAATGTCTATGTTATAACAGCAGCTATGCCATAAATAGAAACATAGAGCTATCAAAAATAATCTTGGAACCGTCTGTCTGCCAGTTTCCAGTTTAAACATTGGAAAATGGTTTTTGCAATTTTAGCCGGTTTGGCAGATGGCCTTGAAACTTTACTTGCTAATAGCACTGACCACTAATGTGATGGGTTCGAAACATTTGTGTAACCAGGGCTTCCAGAACACTCTATAGAGATCCGAGATTAATGAAATGATTTTACAGTCCCAAGACGCATAAAATATTTTTCAAATCCCGACATGCATGAAATATTTTTCAAATCAGAGACACATGATATATTTTTCAAATTCCGAGATGCATGAAATATTTTCCAAGTATTGACATGAATGAAATATTTTCCTCATACCGACATGAATGATGTATTTTTAAAATCCCGAGATACATGAAATATTTTTCAAATCACGAGATGCATGAAATATTTTTAATTACCAACTAGAATGTAATATTTTCCGAATACCGAGATGAATTGGGCAATTTAGGGCGACATGGATTTACCCACAAAAACTACTTTTTGTCGACTAAACTACTTAACAAAGAGTCAAAACTCAAACGATTTGCAGAAAAATTAAACAAAAAATTTATGAACAGGAACCGCTTTTGCTTTTTATTCATTGTAATGGTAAAAACAAATCATGAACAGGAAAACCACCACTTTTATTTTTTAAACATGTCAGTGGTTAAAAAAAATTATGAACAGGAAAACTACCACTATTATTTTTTAACCATTCCAACGATTAGAAAATAAACGTGATAGGACACTTTCTGCAACACATGAGCAACAACCATTTTCCAATGGTTAATATTTGACCACATATCTCCTTCGACTAAAGGGATGTTACCTCAAATATCCAAACAAGTTCTCAAAACATCCAACTTTTGAGAGTGATCATTATTTGCTAAATTTAACAGTAAATTGTTATAATTATCTTTTATTATAGTCATCAGCACTGAAATATTCACCCATACCATCCAATATTGCATTTTAAAATACCATTTTATATCAACAGTTTTACAGAGTCTGCCGGACATTCCCGAGACCAATCAATTGGGAACCAGTGTTATAGCCGGATCATAGGCCAATAGAGTAGTTTTCAATATAAGATGAAAATGGAAATCAGATAACTGCGCCGGATAACTAACTAATAGAAAACCACATCGAGGTCATTTTGAATGTCCGAATTTGTTTTTGTTGTTTTTCTACTTAATAAGGTATTTGTCTTATCCCGGCGATTCATTAGATACGCATCACTGTATTGTTATTCTTAGCCATATCTTGACAATAAGAAACGTAACATCTTGTTTTAAGAAAGACCACGCCTGCAAATGACTGCTTTACCATTTTGTCAAACGACTCTGAAAATATCTCGGGGAAAAATGACTTTTCTCAGGGTATTTGTGATCGTGCATAAGAAAACTTCGTGCACGTGCACGTATTCACGACACAATTATGTTCGTGAAACACATTTCGCAGACAACGGAGGCAAAAAAAGTGCATTTTCGTTTTATTCTACGGTGTGTACATTTTTTATAATTTATTTGTTTTAATACAAATTAATTTATCAAAATAGACATAAATATTATTGCATTTATATAATTTGAAATATAAATAGATAATTATTACAAATAGTATCGAATAATGGGCATATGGAATAATCGCAGATGATCTATAGAAATGGAATCGAATGTATTTATATATAGGTCAGGAAAAAAGCTGAAGACATTTTGTTCATGATATTTCGTTTCTCATATAAGGATTTAACAGCTTAGTTTCACAAAATTATATGCGCTAATAGCATTATTCATAATAAAAGTAATTTATTATAATAGTTATTCTAATACTAAAAAAACAAAAATAAAAATGATGTTTGGATCTGTAACCTGCAAAAAGTTTTTTTTTTTTGTTTATTTGTTTATTTTTTATGAAAAATGCAGAAAACTAATTAACACTGCGTTGTTTTTTATTATCGTCTGCTTCTACGACAGTAAGCAAAACCATTTTCATGGCATCAAAGAGTTAATGGTTTTGTGAATCTTGTTGCCAGATTCAAGATTGGCCTGCAGAAATGTGCATTAAAAATTAATAAATCTTTTCTAAATTAAAAATAAAATGTTTGCCACTGAGTTTCTGATGTCAATCATTTTCTACACTAGAACACCACATTTCGTATCTCCACCGCGTTGAAATAATATTTTATTCATGAAAAATATTGAAAAGCAACCAAACTCGAAGTTGGTTTGTGTTTTTAAAATGCAACGTCTATTTTATTCACACGAGAGTAAAAATAATCTTCACTAATCAGAAATCTCTAAAAATTTCGATCCACCAATCAGCTATCGAATAAAAGTGGTAGGACATTTGATCCAACACAAAAGCAAAAACCATTTTTAAATGGTTAATAAATGGTTTATTAAATGACATTTTTGTTATATCATATCGAAATGTTAAAAAATGTGTATCTATATTTTTCATAACATTTTCAGCGAAGGTTGATTGCCTCATTAATTTATATATATTTACATGTTTTGTAATAAATTAATAAATAAAATTAGAAATTTTGCGCATTTTTAAATTTGCTTATAATTATAATCCTACTTTTCTTAACTAATATTCATTAAATAATAAATAGCACTTCCAACTATTATTTCAGTTTTGGTTTCTTTATCAAAATTTGGCATTGATTTATTAAACCGATAAATGTTCAATTCATTGATGGCACGCTTCTTTTCTTGTTCTAATAAAGCTTTAAAAATATTTTCGAGTATATAACATAGAATAAAGATTGTATTTACTACGAAAGTGTGAATTTTGATTAATGAACCAACAGTTTTTTTTTTCTTTTTTGGAACTTTTAGTCACGCAATCCGATATCAGCACCCATTAATTACCTCCTAATCGTTGAACAAGAAGTTTCAGCTTTTTCACCTACCCTGCTGCAAATGAACCGCATACTCATATAAATGCAGTAAATTACTCCTCTTAGTAAAAGCAGTACAATAAATCGTTAGCATTCTCTGCACGTTGACGACATAAAGCTATTTGCTACAATATTTGGCCGTTCATTTGCAATAACTACTTGGCGAGAAAAATGTGGTTTGAGTTATGACTATTAAACATATTTATGGCTCTATGTATTTTTCTAGAAATAAAGATCTTGTGCTGCGAAATATTCTGGGGCTGCCGCTTAGTTTACTTTTGTCAAACTACACACACCATAACCCGTTAGTTTACACACACATTGCAGAGTGTACTTTCAGAGATTTGCTGAACACTGCTGTTTTCTGTTTTTGAAGAATGCATATTTGAATACTCGTGTAAAGAACTGCAGGGTTTTCATTGATTTCCTTGTTTTTATGTATCATTGGAATTTTGAACCGATGTTTACTTTGTGAATGTTTTGATATGTAATAACATATTGAAAGGTTCAAGTATAAATCTAAACTGTACACTGTCCTGACAGTATTTCGCGGAAGCAAATGCTTTAGCCTTTTAAATTTAACTTCCCATTATCTAGAGTTAAAAACTTAAGGGCCTGACCAGTGGATTAAAAAAAATCCATTTTCGAATTCTGAGTTAAATTATTTAAGTCAATATGCTTGCCTCTTTCAGAGTATTTGCTGGAAGAATGTTTTTATATATTATGTTATATTCAACTTCTATGTAATATCATATCGTTAAAAATCGTTTCGATTTTTCAAGGAAAAATTTATATATGGCCGCAAATGAGAGGGTCGTGGTGCTGAAAAAATACATCAGCAGCCAAACAATTAATTAGTTTCAGAGTAGTTAAAAGAAACAGTTTGACTGTTTTGATAAACTTTTTGTAAAGATATAGTACACAATTTGTAAGAAAAAGTAAATTTAATGAAAAATAATGTATTTAATACAATGAAATGTCCAAAAAAATAAATGTTGTATGTACATGATACATCATATGATACAAGGCAAAATAATAGTTCAAATTCATTTGCGAGAGCACGAACTGCAATTTTTTTGTTTTTCACTGCACTCAATGGCATCAATTTTTTTCTTTCAGTGATAAAGCTCGACGATTACTGGCACTGGCCATATTGGAGTCAGAGTAGAACATGAACTACCTGAACTGTAGCTAACTTCTAATTTCAAATTTTAAGTTTTATCACTCTATTTATAGGTGTTACAACAGCACTTCTGTTTTTTTATCAATTTCTTTTCGTAGCAAGGAACAATAGAGAAGTAAAAAAAGGATTTTTTTGCCTGACTTTAATCAAGGCAGAAAAGAAAAGACCTTTTTACCATCTATTTAATCACAATAGGAGCAGATTAGGAAAATTCTTTAAACTCTCCAGAGTCCCCCTTCAACTGCTATTTCTCGAATTTGCCTAATGTGGTAAGCATGAATGAAGTCTATTTTTTCATTACGGTGAATGAGCAATCCTTAATTCTTAGGAGACCAAAGCGCCCGAACAAGCAGCCGATCACAGGCTGCCCGGAATGACCGGAAACCTGTAGGTCATAATCCCTACCTCTTTCAAGAACTGAGGTAAACGTTTGGCCGGGAATGATTGACAAGGTGTGGAAAAGGGCTCTATTCATCTTCACTTCCTCTTCAAGGGCTATTGTGGCTTCCACTAAGACAGTTTCTTGGTATGTCCCAAAGAGAGAACAGAAAGCTCTTCATTCAGCTGACTAGTTCCAAAATGAGGAAAGGTCTATAGATAAACCAAAGTCCTAATAATGATATGGTTTAGTGTAATGAGCATGGACGTTAATCCTTTATTTATCTTAGGATGGGGTTTAGAATTATCCAGGGACTTTGAATGCCATACTTCAGCCTCAATAAAGGATAAGAATTACACAATGGATGCTTGAAAAATGTGCCCGTTCGGCAGGTCCAAACACTGTCCGTGACCGTTTCTGAGGGTGTCTTTAAAAGAGGGGTCTGAATCCATTATAATGAATACAGTTGTTGCAGGGGAATTTTCATGTGTCCATAAAACCGAGGTGACCGTACCTGAGGGGTGACCGCAAAGAGAGGTTTTACTGTATACTGTGAATGAAGGCCATGAAATTGTGATCTGTAGAATGAATAGAAACGTGATGATAATCCGAGATGACTCTGATTGAGCGTTCGATATCATCTGATTTTTCTTTCACATGGTCAAGTGAATTTTCTGGCTGTCATTTCCGTAGAGATTCATGCTGTGACATAACGATTGTGAAAAGCAAACTTTCGGTCAAATAATGTCTAACACGTCCTTGTACGTCAGTCAAGTAACGGCCACAAAATTGAAACCCGTTGCCAAAATGAACGTGAAAATTCGAAGACTTGATGAATCCCAAAATTAAATGTTTTTTCTTACATGTTTCGTTTGTTCGTTACTACATAATTACTTCCTATATTCAGACTTCCTATCAGACTTATCCTAAAGCTAACCGTATGATTTGAGTTTAGAAACGCTGTGTATAAGCATGGGAGACGTATAACTTACAGCAAAAAATCTGTACACACATTTCATTGAATCCATAAGTTCAAAAAAAATAATTATTTTTTAATTACATGCTAACGTTTTATCTGTTTCTATTTTAAATTTTATGACAAATACCAATTCATTTGAACGTGTGTATGTTCGTATATAATGTTTTTAAATATATTTTGATGAGACATATTTTAAAAATGTTTACACCATAAATTATTCACTTGTGGCGTCAATGAAAAAATTCAAATGCTACGTTAAGAACTTCTTAAAAATTTGTTTTGAATGCGCATCTTCACTCCTTATGAAGTCGTCCAAATCCTGCATACATAAATACAGATATCTTTTCAGCAAACTCACCATGAATCGCATGATACCTCAAGATTTAAAAAATTTATCTCTCACATATATGTTGTAAAAAAATTGCAAATCCTTTACAAGACATCAAAGGTGCCTTGGTGCTACAAGGTTCACAATGTTTGACGTTTTTAAGAAGCGACGATTTTTAAACGGTCGTTTTTTTTTCCTGTACATCAAACGCTTGGAAACCGAATATTCTTTTCATATTTTCCTAAAGGATAAAATCCACGACAAACAAACAAAAATGTCCATGCGAGAGCTGAAAATTTTGTCAGCTTGGTTTTTTTAACCGTTCTGCCAAAGAAATATGATCTACCTATGAGATACACTTATTAGCAAAGACCTCCAAAGACGTTACGTGAATTGAAAACGTCTTTTTTATGAATCATAAAGAATCAAAGGTAATCCGCTTATATGCTCGTATACTACAAGAAATGAGCTTACACGTGAAATGTGATCATCAAAAGCGGATTTTTCCTCTCCTATATTTATTGCGCGCAGATAGTTATTCAATGTTAAAAACTCTGGAATTTCCTAAGTGAAGTTCTGAGTTATTGCCGCTTCGCTATAAAATATTCGTTAGACACATACAGTACACGTCTGCTTGTGATTAATCTTTAAAATATGACTTTTTGCCAGATAAAATATAGATTTTGTCATTAGAATTATGACAAAAGAAAAACACATATCGAATATTCCAAAAAGAACTATTTAATTAAAAAAAATACAGGACGTGATAGAAATATGTGGTTTGCAACTTTTATCCCACCAATCTGCAATGGAAAAAAAGAACCAGGATATGCCTCGTTTGAAAATCTATGCTTGTTCTCAACATCGATTTAACTTTCATGTAGAAGCTGCAGCACAGCGTTCTCGATATTATAGCGTGCATCAATGGCATCCTCATACAGTGGTGGACGAGTCTAGGTTCGTACAGGACTATATGATGGTTTTAGCATGTTATACGGTACGTGGTCATTCTTCGGAGTGCAGCTTGAAATGCAATATGTCAAACGGAATATGTGTGTCTGGTTTTTCAAACATAAAATACAAATAAGAGGTTTTTTTTTTATCGCTTTCGCATTTTTTTTTACCGAAATTCATTGTTTGTTTGCTTTTATCGTTATGAGGTTGTAGTAAAAAAGAAGTAAAATGTTTATGTATGGTTAAAAAGTACCTCATTAGGAAGAATTAATTATAACCATATTCATAGACATGTATAAGAAACAAAACCATTCCAATGTAACTATCAGATTATAATCTACCAATGCTTTTAGTTTTGGTTTCTATTAAGTGGTGTAATGCGATGTATCAGAAAATTTCCAAGGTTTATCGCGATGATCCGCTTTCTTACTTTACAGATTGCTGTAGCTTTCTTTATGAACTACATTTTTTTCCCTAAAATTAAATCTAACATTACGACAAACGATATTTTTCAGGTCACTGCTAGTTTGATAGAGTAACTTCATTTAATTGTGCTAACTTATGTTTTGTGGTTATGGCTGCAGTAAAATTATTATAAGCCAACTTTCATCTATGATTTCACTCCTTTATGGAATTCATGTTTGCAACAACATGTTCTTAGAAGAAATAAATTTCAGGAAAATTAGAAGAAAAATAAATTTCATCGTGCAGTTCTAGAAGAAATGGAGTGTCATGAACAAAGCATGGGGAATGGGGACATAGGAACATAGTTCATCTGTCTAAAAGATTATATACATATATATAC
>Ga0115856_100633_pt1 | contig 12931 bp, 9 predicted proteins | sample InSIn4gowninarea_FD_83870 | JGI IMG/M metagenome (GOLD analysis project Ga0115856, IMG submission 83870)
GTGGAAGAAACTTCAGCTTATCATCCAGCATTGATTATTCGGAGCGCAGCCAGGATAGAAATGCCAATAACATTTATCATGATATTGACTCAACTTTTCCCAACATTTCCGTATCCGACAGTAGCAGGCTTCAGTTTATTGTAAACGACAGCCGCAATACCACCAGTAACGTTAGGGTGGCTTACGCCGAGCCCTTGTCTAAATTTACCTCCCTCGAATTTAGTTATACCTGGAACAACTCCAGCACAAAAAGTATAAAAGAAGTAGATGATGTAGACCCTGTATTGGCAGCAAAAACAAGAAATGTAAAACAAAGCAACAACTACGATTATCATTTTACCGCCAATCGCTACGGTTTAAGCTTACGTACTTTTAAAACAAAATACAATTATAGCATTGGTGTTGTAGCGCAGCCATCAAACCTATCTGGCGATGATCTGGCACGTAATATTACCACTAACAAGCGCAATTTTAACTTTGTGCCCAGTGCCCGTCTCGTGTACAATTTTACACGTAGCAACAACCTTACTATAACTTATGGAGGCGCAAGTCGCGAACCAAACTTTATGCAATTACAACCTGTAAGCGACAGCACCAACCTGAAAAATATAGTTACAGGAAATGCTGATCTTAAAGCAGAATTTACAAACAGGTTAAGTGTTCAGTATAATAAAGTGGGGATACTTACAGGTAACTCTCTTTTTGCAAACCTTTCGTACGATCAATCGCAAAACAGGATAGTAAACGCCGTTTTAAACGATCCCAGGGGAACCGGTAAAACAACTACATACCTAAATGCAAATGGCTTTTATAGTGTTAATGGAAATGTAGCTTATACAAAACCTTTTGCACAGCGTAAGTTTAGTGCTACCATCAGTACGTCTGGAAGTTTCGATAACAACATTTCTTATACCGATAACTTTAGAAACAACGGTCAAAATTGGGTTATTCGTCCTGGCGCCCGCTTTCGTGTTGACCTTGAAAATATTATTGACGTTGATGTTAACTCAGCTTATAGCATTAATAAAACCGTTACCCAATATATTGATACAACTATTGCAACACAAGCCAAAACCCTGACCATTGGACTAAACGGTAAAAATTATTTTTTTAAAAACTGGACACTAGGTTACGATCTTACCAAAATAATTAACCAGGGCTATTTAAACACCAAGAATTCCAACCCTACGCTACTAAACATGTATGTTGAGCGGAGGTTCTTAAAAAATAACCGTGCTACTGTTCGTTTTGAAGGTTTCGACCTGTTTAATCAAAATACAGGTATATCAAGAACCGTAAATGGCACAACGGTAACAGATGCCCAAAATAACAGGCTCGGCAGATACTTTTTGTTGACCTTCAACTTTAGGCTCCAAAAGTTTGCAGGCAAACGACCTGAAGGCAACCCAGGTGAAAGAAACGAAGGCAGAGGAATGGGTCCTGGTAGTTGGCGTGGCAGAGGTAATTAAATTTTTTTGAGAAGGTTATACTTCCCGCGGGGTAAATTGTACCCTGCTGCATATAGATTAAAAAGTACAAGAGTGCGACGCAATGGCTGCTTAATGCTTTTTCTTTTGCCAGGTACATAAAAATTATTGCACGTTTTTAAGTAGCGCAAAGTATAACTACTTAAAGCCCGCACTCAATCACCCTTTCAATGTTAATAACTAACTTGTTTGTAACCCTATTTCCTGCTTTTCAACTATATAATAGGGTATTGTAATTGCAGCAATCATAAACAGACGACGGCGACATGCTTTTGTAATTATTTTCATCGAACACCCGCAATTAGAGGCACGATAAAAAAAATGTATTTTAAAGCTAAAACGTGGTAAATTAGTATATAACTTCTAATACAATTGCTTGTGATTCAATTCGAAAAACTACCCTTAGTTCAGGAAGATCCATGGTTGGACCCTTATGCTGAGAATATTAATAACAGGCTGCAAAGGTTTAATGTAGCGCTCAAAGAAATCGAAAATACAGAGGGCGATCTGTTGGACTTTGCCAAAGGTCATCACTATTACGGCATTAACTTCGATAGTGAAAAAAGCGGCTGGACTTATAGAGAGTGGGCGCCTAATGCGTATAGTTTATATCTCATAGGCGACTTTAATGGATGGGACCGAACAACTCATAAGCTTGAAAGAAATTATAAAGGCGATTGGGAAATTTTTCTTCCTTATAATGAATATAAAAGCTCTTTCGTACATGGCAGTAAGGTAAAAGTAACTGTTCAAAGTATTAAAGGCGCAACTGATAGAATTCCTGCTTACATTAAAAGAGTAATTCAGGATGCTGCTACCCACGATTTTTCCGGTCAATTGTGGTTCCCCGAAGAAGAATTTGAATGGACAGACAGTGCATTTGACGCTGCTGAAAATTTACAGGAGCCGCTTATTTACGAATGCCATGTAGGAATGGCGCAGGAGCATGAAGGAGTTGGTACGTACAGAGAATTTGCAGACCACATTTTGCCAAGAATAAAAGAAGGTGGTTATAATGCCATACAGTTAATGGCAATAATGGAACATCCTTACTATGGCTCGTTCGGCTACCATGTTTCCAGCTTTTTCGCACCTTCTTCGCGTTTCGGAACCCCTGAAGATCTCAAATATTTGGTTAACAAAGCACATAGTTTAGGAATAACTGCAATCATGGATATTGTGCATTCGCATGCCGTAAAAAATGTAGCAGAAGGGCTAAATGAGTTCGATGGAACCGATTACCAGTATTTTCATGCCGGAGCAAGAGGCGACCACCACGGATGGGATTCAAAAGTGTTTGATTATGGAAAGTGGGAAGTAAAAAGGTTTCTTCTTTCTAATGTACGTTACTGGCTCGAAGAGTTCCACTTTGATGGATATCGTTTCGACGGAGTTACCTCTATGCTCTACATTCATCATGGCTATACTTCTTTCGATCACTACGACAAGTATTTTAAAGACGGCGTTGATGAAGATGCAGTAACTTATTTACAGTTAGCTAACCAGGTAATGTTGGGAAAAGTTGAGTCAATATCATGATAAATGTTATTGGCATTTCTATCCTGGCTGCGCTCCGAATAATCAATGCTGGATGATAAGCTGAAGTTTCTTCCACGCTTACCAAACTTGTGGTTATATAAAAACTGGGAGCCTCCTGCAGGCGTTGTGGAGTTACTTGAGTTAATGCTGTTATTTCGGGTATAGAAACCTTGTTTTGTTATTTCTGAAATGCTTCTGCTACTACCATTTGATGAGGCGTAAGAAAAATACGGCGTAATTTTAAAATAATTTGCAGAGTCAAGGTTGTACTCAAAGTTCCATGTAAGGCGGTGATTGCTGCTATTGGTAACGCCAGCGCTGCTTCTTGCGGTAGTGCTTATATTTCGGGGGTTAAAGTCTTGCTGAAAAGATGTTCCTACAACATTGTTACTTCGGCTTGAGAAACTGTAACTACCGTAAGAAGTTATTTTTTTTCCCCACTTATCCCTAAAGTTTATTCCGATCGATTTTGAATAAGTAATCCCATCTCCGGTATTTCCGCGCTCTGCGCTTCCAAAATTAGCGCCTCTTGCTCCGCCGCCCCGACCGCCACCATTAAAGTTAAACATATTGGCATTGGTATTATTTAATGCCCCTAACAACGAGATCTGTCTGTCGTCGTTAAAATGGTTAGCACTTACCGTTGCTAAATACCTGTCCTGGTTTCCGGCGCCTACCGTGGCGTTACCAAAATCTCCCTTATTTTTCCCTTTTTTTACAGTAATGTTCAATACCTTTTCGGGGTCGCCGTCTTTAATGCCGGTAATGTTCGCCCTGTCTCCATAATCATCAATTATTTGTATGTTTTCAATTACGTCGGCAGGCAGGTTTTGTGTAGCTGTTTGTACGTCGCCGCCAAAATAATCCTTACCGTTTACCCGCACTCTTGCCACTTGCTTGCCTTGTGCTGTTACATTTCCGTCTTTATCAACCGTAACTCCCGGCAATTTTTTTATCACATCCTCAACCGGCGCACCTTCGCGCACTTTATACGCATCCGCTTTATATTCAATTGTGTCTTCTTTTACGGTAATGGGGTTGGTAGCAACCACTACCACATCGGTAAGCCGGTTACTTTGTACTGTAAGTTTTATAGTTTCAACATTAAAAGGCTTGTTATCACCAGCCGAAATGGTATAAGTTCGGTTGTAGCTTTGGTAACCTATTATAGAGGCTGATATTGTAAAGCGCGAGTAAGCAACATTGGTAAAGCGAAAAGCTCCCCAGGTATCTGTAGTGGTATTTATGCTGTCTTTTCCCGAAATCAATCTTACATTAACATCATGCAAAGGAACGCCGGTTGAGTCGAGCACAGAGCCACTAATAGTACGTACCTGTTGCCCGTATAATGTTGCAGACGACATTATTAAAACAATGACGAAAAAAGATAAAATTCGAGCCATGGAGCAGTTGTTTTTAAAGCCGGTTTACAGTCGGGGTAAAAATAATGTTGCAATACCTCTTTTACTTAAATTATCGGTCAATACCATGTATATGTCTATGCAATTCCTTTTCTTATACATTAGCCACCCGCATTATTGTAAAAATGTTTGCTTAAGCTGCAATCAATGTCGTTTACTTAAGTTACTATTCTAAAATCCTAATAAATTTCAAGCCTTACTGTGGCTTCAGCCTTTGTATTTCATGCTTATTCTGTTTGAAGCCGTGAGCTTTGAAAGCCACCCGATGTTTTGTTTGATTAAGTGAACAACATTCAATCTGCAATTATTAATAAGGCACTTAGCTATACTTTTTGCGGGACAAATTTGTGCACTGCTGAATATTTAAAAAATAGTACAAGTGTGCGACGCAACAATGATAAATAGTAGCAATACCGTCCGTCCCAAAAAATAGTACATGCACTCGGGCGCGCTATGTATAAATAAAAAATCCCGAAAAAAATCGGGATCAGTATCAATCAAATTTATACGTCTTCTGTGTTTAAACTACGCTTCCATGCAAGCGGCTTTATTTGCTGCCGGCAGAATTTTCCGGTACATATTTCCATTCTCCTGTCTTCACTTTTATGGTCCAGGGTTTTGGTTCGGGTACCCATAACCTGCCTTCTCCAATTTCGAGCGGCATCCATATATAACGTGAGTCCCATTGGGTTGCTGGTTTCCATACATCTCCCATAAAAATGATGGTTGTAGATTTTGATCCTGTAACTTTTATAAGCATTGTTGATTGCGAACCGTACGTGTTAGCCTCTCGCGGCGCAATATCTTTAAATTCGGACCATGGACCTTCTAATGTAGGCGCTGTAGCATATTTGTTTGGGTTAGCTTTCCAACCCGTTAAAGCCGATCCTATAGAATAATACAAGCCTTTGTAGTGCACAATGGCGCCGCCTTCCATGTGTTCTTTTATCAGGCTCATTTCTTTTTCAACGTTCATGTAATCATCAGAAAGTTTTGCAATTCTAAAGCCGAAAGGGCGATCTTCAAAAACCAGGTAAGCAGTTCCGTCGTCATCTATAAACTGTCCAATATCGCGACTTTCGTGACCCAGTGGGCGAAAACTTTTTACATAAGTATATTGTCCATCCGGTTTGTCGCTTACCGCAATTCCAACGCTTGCAAACTTGTAGCTGCTGTTATCGAGGTGAAAGTACATTACATACTTTTTGGTCTTTTTGTTATAAAAAACCTTGGGTCTTTCCAGCACCCATCTTCGCCCTAAATTTTCAGGATCCGACATTTTTACCACATCGCCTCTAAAGTTCCAGTTCATCATGTCGGTGGATGAATAACAGCTTACATAACGATAGTTTGTATCTAACCCCTGCGAGCGTTCTTCGCCATACCAGTAATAGGTTTTACCTATTTTTATAATGCCGCCGCCGTGCGCCTGTATATGTTTTCCGTCAGTATCGGGCCATACTTCTCCCGGTTTAATAACGCTTTGCTTTTGTGCGAATGCGCTTGAAAAAAGCGTTATAAACAAAACAGTCAAAAGGCGGTATTTAAAGAAAGTTTGCATAATTATTTGTGCTATTGTTTAAATTATTGCCGTTTTAATAATTATTTTTTGTAACAAACAGTTAAGCTCTGTTCGGCTCCGGTTGTGTCACTCACTTGTGCCGCATCTTTTTATAGCAGCTTTTTCCACATATATTAATAAAAAGAGCTTCTATTTTACAGCAAGAAAAGCTTCTATTGATCTACTTTTTTAAACTAATTGCTTTAATGCCTTCATGTGTTGGTTTTACGGGTTTTATACTTCCGTCTTTATCAAACTCCAGTTTATCAATACAAACCTCGCGATTGTATCCGGCTGATTGTCCCATAGTAATTCCTTTAGGGTAGGTAAAGCGATGATACACAATGCACCATTCATCCTTACCAGGAATTTGAATAACTGAATTATGACCGGTAGCATAAATTCCGGCTTCTTTGTCTTTAGCAATTACCATGTTGTTTTCGGGCACTGTTATCGTTCCTAAAGGTGAACTGGACGTACCATAACGAACCCGGTAATTTTCGCTTCGTGTATCGTCTTCGCTCCACATAAAATAGTAAGTTCCGTTTCTGTAAATTACATAGGTCCCTTCTCTAAAAGTTTTGTCGGGCGTAATTATTTGCGTGGTACCTGGTTTTATCGAGGTCATATCATCGTTAAGTTCTGCACCTGCCATATAGCCGTTTCCCCAATACAAGTAGCTTTTACCGGTTTTAGGATCTTTAAAAACAGCAGGATCAATAGTTTGTCCGCCTTTAGCCCCTTCAGGTCGTTGATCAATCAAGGGCTTTCCAAGGTCAACAAATGGTCCTGTAGGGTTATCCGCTACGGCTACACCAATTTTTTGTGCTGCGCAGAAGTAGTAAAAGTATTTGTACTTGCCGTTAATCTTTTTTTCTATAATGGTTGGCGCCCACGCATTTCGCTTTGCCCACGTTACATCTTTCTCAAGGTCGAGTATTACGCCTTCATCTTTCCAGTTAACAAGATCGCTTGATGAAAATGTTTTAAAGTAAGTGCCAGACCAATTGGTAAAACCATCGCTGGTAGGATATAAATAAAATCTACCGGTTTTTTCTGAATAAATAATGTCAGGATCAGCATAATAACCTTCAAGTACAGGGTTATGGTACTCTTTTGTAAATACCTTATAAGTTTGTGGCTTTTGCCCTTTTATAGCAACCGTATATGTTGCCGGGTGATCTGTAAAATTTTGAGGCGTTTTAGGCTGAATTTCCATACCCGGAAAAACCGTAAACTCAGGCTTAAATGAACTTACATTGGTTGCAGGTTTTACAGGCAGGTACACTTTTTTCCCAAATGTATCGAGCGAAATGTTTAGTTTTTTTATAGATTTAGATTGGGCTGACAAGATCACATCATCCGCTACTCCCCATTTGCTTACCAGCGCTTCTGCTTCTTTCGCAGTTATTGGCATCACGGTTCCATGCCTTGGATGAAAGTTCATGTTTACATCCTTATCAATAACTGAAAAATTTTCAAGATCTTTTGTCTTTGTAAACTGGTACTTTCCTTTTGTATATACATCGTACATCAATATATAGCCTTCACCGTTATTCAACTTAAAAACCCCTGCACCTTCCACCGGGTCTTTTGTTTGCTGTACGTATTTGTCGTGCAATACGTACCCTTCGGTTAGTTTATCTGATACGGCTATTTTTATACCTGCACCTTCGCCCTCGGTCTTAAAAAATAAAAAATACTTACCATCTTTATATACAATGTCTCCATCAATACAAGATCCATTAGTGGGACTGTAAAAAAGCTGTTTCGGTTCGGTTTCAAGGTCTGTAAAATCGGCATTAGCGTACGAATAATAAATTTTATCAGCGCCATTACCATGCTTCATCGAAAAGTAGATCATATACTTACCTGCTTTTGTGTCGTAAATAGTTTGAGGCGCCCAAACTCTAAGCAGGCTATCGTTTCCCGCAAATCTTTTTTGAATATTAACAATGCTCGAGGTCCAGTTAACAAGATCGGTTGATTTTAGCAACACTATTGCCCTGTTAGAGCTCCAGCCATTAGCCGAAACCATATCGGTAGCCACCATGTAAAAAGTCTTTCCGTCAGCGCCACGCAAAATATGAGGATCGCGAACACCACCAGTCGAACTTATTTTCTCCGAGCTAACAATGGGGTTATTACTATTTAATGCGCGAAAATTATAACCATCATTACTCAACGCAAACCTAATGGCTTCTTCGCTTTTGCTATTGCCCGTAAAGTACGCAAAAAGGTAAGCGCTAAAGGGCTGGTTTGTTTTACCTGCGTTAGTCGTTTTGCCCTGCTTATCTCCAAATACTTTAGTTTGAGCGAAAGCCGATAAAGAACTTATTACAATTAAGAAGACCGATAATTTGATAAACTTCATTCCTGTGTTTTAAAAAATGTATGGCTTTAAGCTCTCGTTATTTTAAGCTTAAACCGGTTATTTATTCTATTTACAAGCATTAATTAAGCTCATTAATTTAGGGTTGACAAACATTTTATTTTCAATTACACATCGTTGCGACGCTCCGTTCGTCTTTATCAATCATAGCATCTATGCTGCACTTTAAAAAGCTTTTTTCTATACTTCCGCTACGGATTTCGCTCAATTACCATACACTGTACAAGAGTGCGACGCAACGATGTTTAATAGATATTCCAACGCCGGTAACCCAAAAATCCTCTTTGTTAATGCGATGATGAATCGTAGTAATAGCCACTTGAAAAATGAATAATATTGATTTTAAGCCGGTTAAGCGTAAATGATTACTCTTTTTGATAAACCCTTACATAATCCACTTCGAACTGGTTTGGAAAGTTTGTATCGTTTAAATCGCCACCGTTCATACCGCCCATTGCAAGATTAAGCAACATATAATGCGTTTGTTTAAAAGGATTGATATTTGAACCATCTTTGTTTATAAGTCGGGTTAATTCAACCTTGTTCAACAACGTGTCATCAACATAAAGCGCTATCGCGTTTTCGTCCCAATCCATTCTCCATATATGAAATTTGGAAGCCCAGGCTTTTCCGCCTAAGGAGTCGGTATTTTTTGTTTTGCTGTACCACTCCGGCTTTTTATTGGGTCCAATGCAGGCAATGTTAGCCAATAATTTTTTGCTGTAATATTCCATTATGTCTATCTCTCCGTTTGCCGGCCAATGTCCGTCAACGCCCAGCGTCCACCATGCCGGCCACAAACCCGCGCTAATGTCTATTTTGCCCCTCATAACAAAACGTCCATACTTCCAAAAATGCTTGCCCGATGTATTAATGCTGGATGCAGTGTATTCGATATATTGTCTGTTTTTACGCCAATCGCCACTGCTGGCTTCGTACAATGGATTTGGTCGTTGTTCTTTGCGTCCTTCAATAATTAGTTTGCCTTTTTCGCACCGAGCATTTTCCTGCTGGTACCATTGCAATTCCTCGTTGCGGACGAAACCTTTTTCGTAGCGCCAGTTAAGCGTATCAGGGGCACCTGGCGTATTAAACTCATCTGCCCATACCAACTTGTAGCCTTCAGTGCTGAAGGCTTTTGCTGCAGTTAAAGCTCTGTGAGTTTTACAACTTGTTAGTCCGGTTATTAACACCATAAACGCAAGCCCTGCCTTACATTTCAATTGCATATCTGTTATATCTTTTTTTTGCTACTTAACCGTTAAAACAAAGGTATTAATTGAACGAGGTTGCAATGTTATAGCTTTAATGGAACTGAGCGGAAGCGCTTTCATATTATCATCGGGATTAGCTGTTGTTACAAAGTGTTTAAGCCCTTTTAACTTGTTTACGCCAGGTATTTCTAAACTAATTGGTTTAGCTGAATTTGTGTAATTTATAGCCACCACTACGATGTCTTTTTCGTTTGTAAACGCAGAAAGCATTATATCTTTTGCTGTTTGTATATCGTTTAAACCATCGCTTCTGCCGGTAACAATGCGACTCATGCCGGGCCTAATAAAACGACTATAATGACCTAATGCCCAAAGATTTTTGGTTATGGTAAAATCTCCTTCGGTATTAGCTGCATTGTTTTTAAGTGCAAGAAGGTAATACCGGGTGTCAAAATCCGCGTTTCCGGGTTCCCATGCATTCCATAAGTGCCACGCCGAAGCATTGCCAACAGCCAGATCGTGATATATAACCTTAGACAGAAAAAGTGCACAATCTATAGCTGGTATTTTTCCTTTGGCACCTTCTTTATATCCATCGCCCAACATACAATACTCCGATTGCCAAAACGGAACTTTATATTTTGCGGCTGAATCTTTTAACCGGCTGCGTACTGTTACAATACCTGTATCGCCAAAGTCGGTAAAATAACTATGACCTGCAATTGCCGCTTGTAATTGTTTAAATTTACCAATATAATAAGGACTTTGTGGCGAGTAAAAACTTTGTATTTGTTTAGACGCATGGTTATTGCCCTCGTAAAGCGCGGTAAGAATGCCTGCTTCGGTAACAAGAATTTTGGTGGAAAGCTTTTTGGCAGACAAAGCACTGTCAAGGCTTGCCGTTATTTTGTAAATGTCTTTATTATGCCACGGCGAACCTTCCTGGTTCATTTGCCCAAATTTGTTCGACCAATCCCATTGAGGCTCGTTTACAGGGCTTATATATTTAAAATGTAAGCCTTCTTTGTCGAAATGCTGCAATACCGTTGCTAAGAAATTCGCGTAATCCCCATATTTATCTTCTCTTAAGTTAGCCTCGTAATTTTTTTCTGTCTTAAAGCCTAGTCCGTTCTTTGTAAATTGTACAGGAGGAGTGTTGCTAAATGCAATCAGGTTTTCTACACCATAAGCAGCAGCTTTTTTTACAAACCATAAGTAACCTTGCTGCTTGTTCCAGTTATAAGTTCCATCTAGCGAAAGAAAACATTCTACCCGTTTTACAGCACTGCTAATGCCGCTGCTATCTCCTTGTTCCGCAGTTCCGCCACCAATATTAAACCTAAATGTCGATAAGCCTATTCCCAATGGATTACCGGCTTTATCAAATGCTTTACTGAACAATAATTCAGCCATTCGCTCTTTTTTGTCTGCAGCCCAATACTTTCCTATGCCTTCCGAAAACCATGCGGCCGATGCTCCTATGTTATCAATAGTTTGTGCTTTATGTGCTGGATCAATAGTAAAAGTTACAGACTGACCAAACCCTGAAGAACCCGAAGCAATGAAAATAACAAACAAAGTAATTATCCTGCTAAACATTATATGCCTTTTTAATAAATTACAATAGTTAACAAAATCTCCTTTTTAAGCTTATTCTTCTCTGTAGCAACCTTAGCTATCAATGTGCAAGCTATTTGTTTTGCCGGTTTTTTCAATTAATTTATTGCTGAGTTTTATGCATAGTAATAGTAGTAGAAGAAGAATAAAAAAAAATGGGGCATTTAAGACTTAATGCCCCCTGTAAATTAAAAAAGCCCCTTGCGGGGCTTAAAGCTTGTGGAGAATAGCGGGGTCGAACCGCTGACCTCTTGCATGCCATGCAAGCGCTCTACCAACTGAGCTAATTCCCCGCGAGGTTGCAAATGTATTGCTTGCAGCGTATCTAACAAAATTTTCTAACAGTCACCCGACAACTTTTTATTAAAACTCCTCAATAAATTATTTTTATTCTTATTGGTCCCTTAACTGTATTGCCTGTTACGGGCTCACCCTTTTGCAATATTATTATCTTTCCTTCATCTCGCAGGTCAAAAGCAGCTTTACGTACTTCTTCCATGTGATCTCTCCATTCATTCGGCCATAAGTTTCGCGCAACTTCCGAAGGGCAAATTGTTTTGTCGCCGCCTCGTAAAGAAGCCAACGTTAATATAGTTGTTGAAACTAACATTTTAAATAAAAATAAAGTTAGCATATACACCAACTTTATGCCTTCAAAGGCAGTTTACCACTCTTATATACGGCGTACAATTTGCTGCAATTAATTCTTATAGCTTTTATAAGTATACGACAGCAACTTTTCATTTTAAAAAAGCAGCCACTATGAACTTTCTAAATAATAATGTTGATACAGGTGTTATTAATGGAGACACCTCAACAGTTAACAATGCCCAACCTACGCCAGTAGATGGTCCTAAATACATGGAGGGAGAAGATAATGAGATAGTGAACGAAGAAGATCAAAACCAGGTTATTAACGCGCAGCCTTTAGAAGAATTTATTAGCGAAAATGTAAACAAAGAGTCCACTAATAATGAAAAAGAAAAGCTGGAAGGTGTGGAAGAATAGTTTTCAGTTTCACCGCAAGTTGCGTAACTGGTAATTGTACTTAAATTGGAAAAATAGGAAAGAATATTTATGTAACCAGCCTCGGTACTGCTATTTAACTCTGTTGCGTCGCACACTTGTACATTTTGTTCTTTAAGCAGCAATGCTGCACTGATTTTTAAAACATATAACGCGAAATATAAAGGCAGCTGCCACAAAATTATCTATCGGATCTTTTTTTAAAGGATTATTTGCTGTAAAACCGGAATAACAGTAATAAAATAATTTCTAACAACTACCTGTAAGTTTCTAATTGCATCGTAAAAAGCACTTGTTTTCCTAAAGATTTATATAATAGCCATTATCCAAGAAATACCCTGAGATCTTCACACCTCGAGTTGTTTTTTAGTTTAGTTATAGCCTTATCTCTTATCTGCCTAACTCTTTCGCGTGTTAGCGAATATTGTTTGGCTATTTCTTCAAGGCTAAGGGCATGGTCAACACCTATACCGTAAAAGTAACAGATCACGCTTCTTTGCCTTTCTGAAAGTGTGCTTAGTGTATCATCAATTTCAATTTTTAACGATTCATCGTACACCAGTCTTTCGTCTGTTTCTTCTGCATTTTCGTTTAAACCATCGCTTCTGCCGGTAACAATGCGACTCATGCCGGGCCTAATAAAACGACTATAATGACCTAATGCCCAAAGATTT
>Ga0115856_100634_pt1 | contig 12930 bp, 11 predicted proteins | sample InSIn4gowninarea_FD_83870 | JGI IMG/M metagenome (GOLD analysis project Ga0115856, IMG submission 83870)
AGGAGGGTTTAAGTCAAAAAGTTTTCGATTTATCCAGGCTGATGATTATTCAATTTTTGATGATGGTTATGTTTTAAAAAATAAGTATTTTATTTACTTATATAAATTTTTTGAAGATTAAGTCCGGGATATCTTTTTAGAAGAAAGGCAGGTTCAATTTCATCTTTTTCTTTTTCACCATAAAGTATCAAAATATCAAAATCATTGCGCAGGTAATAAGCAAGTGGAAGTGTGTCAACTGCCTGGCCGCCTATGACAAAACGATTTAGTATAATGAGGAGGCGTTTTTTTTTGTTCAAACTATTCCCTTTAATTTCCGATTTTTATTACTATTTGCTATACTGTCCCGATAATTAGTTTAAACAATAATATTGACGAAAAATTGTCTGTGCATTTATAAACCTGGGTTAAGCACTAACGTGAACAATAGAAGGTTTTTTACTTTCTTGAAATGGTTTATTCTTTTCATCAATTATGCTTTTAATAGTAATCTCTAATCCTTTCTCAAGAGTAAATGGCGCTTTGAATTTAGTCGATTCTATAGCATTAGATTCAAACTGAGTCGTAGCACAAAATTTCTTAACCCTAACAGCACTAATAGGATTTTTTCTTTGGGTAAGTCGGGAAATTAAATCAAGAAATCTGGCAGTAGAAAAGCCAACCCAGTAGGGTATGCGAGCTGGGAATATTTTTTTGCCTATCGCCAACTCTGCCTGTGTAACTAATTCCTTTGTTGACAGATCAGGTTTGTCAATGTAATTATACAAATGGTAATCTGTAATATTGGAATTGATACAATGCAAAATAAAGGCTGCAATGTTCTCTACGTATGCCATTGACTTACGGTTATTTCCATTCCCAATCATCATAAATTTACCGGATGATATTTGGGACAAAAGGTTATAAACGTTACCACGATTTCCTGGACCAAAAATTACTGTAGGTCGTATAATTGTAAGAGTTTTATCATTTCTGTCACTATCATACCATTTTCTTAGTACCTCTTCTGCTTCAAATTTACTTTTACCATAGTGGTTAAAGGGATCGGTAGGAGACAATTCGTTCGGCTTTTTTTTATTTAAGCCATACACTGCAGCAGAACTGGTAAATAAAATTTTTTGAACATTTTTTTCTGCCATTACTTTTAGAACGTTTTCCGTTCCTTCGACATTTACCTGATAATATTTGGAGGTGGGTGTTACATCGTCTCTATGCTCAGCCGCAAGCAATATTACAAAATCAATTCCTGTTGGCATACTTGCTTTAAGCCTGGTGTAGTCCGTAATATCACATTGGACAAATGGGACATCTTTGTGTGTTACGCTTTTTACTTTGTCGATATTAAGGACGTTATGGTCATTTAAAAGTAAGTTTATTAAATGACCGCCGATAAAACCAGATCCACCTATTATACAAATATTCATTTTTTCTTTACCGGTTTAATTGAATTTAAAGCAAGTTAATAAAGAACGTTTTGCAAGTCGAATAATTTTGTTCAATGGCGGGTTTATTAGATTTTAATAAGTATGCAGATGTGCCCTTGTGGTAAGATGCTAATTAATTTGCTTTAATTGAGAAAGTATTCTTTTATTAACTTTTTTTCGTTCATTATCAAAGATCCATCCCCATTTATTAAAATACTTTATCATATTAGTTATATGGATGTACAACAGGCGTACAGTTTTATATGATCCTTTTGCATGTTCGTGCACAATTGAAACAGCAGGATTATATATTGTTTTATATTCCTTATTTATTCTGCGCGTTAAATCTATGTCTTCAGGATACATAAAAAAACGTTCATCAAATAATCCAACTTTTTTTAGTGCCTCAGTTCTTAAAAACATAAAACAACCTGACAAATACGGTACTTCTATTTCTTTATCATAACCCGTTGACCTCATTTCAAAATATTCAATTCTTTTTTTTGTAAAAGCAGAAGGCAAAAACCTTCTAAAAATAAGATCAGAAGGAGTAGGAATTAACTTACAGGAATATTGCAACTCTCCATTTGGATAAATTATTTTTGGCATTACCAAACCTATGTCTGGCCTATCCTCCATGTATTTGAATAAATATTCTAAAATTGAATCTTGAAAAGCAATATCAGGATTTATTACAAGATGATATGGAGAACCGGCATTTATTGCATTTCGGATTGCAATATTATGGGCAACACCAAATCCTAAATTAACATCATTAAAAGTATATTTAATATTAGAGATAGAGAGTAGATCAGCCAGGCTGGCACTGAGGCGGTCAGTTTTAGAATTATCAATCAAAAAGATTTTTAACTTAAGCGTACTTTTCAATATAGTACTTACTAATTCTTTTATCTCTGTAGCTTTATTTTCAAATAATACAATTGATAATGTTAATTGTAACTCCTCTTCATTCATTGTTTCTCAAGTATTTTTAACAACTGGATGAAGCTGTTTTGCCAGGTAAATTTTTCCGAAGATAAAATGGCTTCATCAGACAATTCAATTATTTTTTCATTGTTACTTAATAGTAATATTAAATGCTGTAGTAAACCATTTATATCTTTCGGTTTATATTTCAGACAGTTTATATTATGCACCGCATATTCGTCAATTCCTCCGGAACAAGAAGTTATTACAGCACAACCACAACTCATTGCCTCCAATCCCGGCAAGCCAAAACCTTCGCGCCATGACGTAGAAATGAATATATGAGAATCTTGTAGTGTTTGAGCAATTTCCCTGTCATTTTTTGGCCGCACTATTTCAATTTTTTCAGGCCTTGAGAAGCCGGATAAATCATCATGAGAAATGATAAAGACCTTGTTTACCCTTTCTTTGTAAACTTCCGCTAACCTTTCCCAGGCAGAATAAAAAGTGCTTAACCCTTTTAATGGATGTACCCGACCAACTATTGCAAGATTTATTTGTTCTGTTCCCTTTTTTGACTCTTTAAAAATAGTATGATCTATGGCCGGATGAACAACTAGAAAAGGCACATCTCTCCTCTTAGAATTAATTATAAATTGGTTATAAGTAAATTCAGAATTAAAAATATATCCAACGTTTCTTTTATACGACCGTTTACAAAAAAATTTATATAAGTAAATAAAATACTTATTTTTTAAAACATAACCATCATCAAAAATTGAATAATCATCAGCCTGGATAAATCGAAAACTTTTTGACTTAAACCCTCCTAAAAACACAGAATGAATAGGGTCTGTGTAAATAAGATAATTTTCTTTCTTATACGCTTTTAGGTAACGAATAGTACAGATTAAGTTTTTGATCTTTTGAACTGATGAATTTGCAATTTTACCTATTGAAATAACTTCAACGCGATTATCTACAAAAAATGTATTCGTATCAGAAGAATTGTTTGGATAAAGGATTGAGGCTTGCAAACCTGATTGCACCGCCTGATTGGCAAGCTCAATCATAACTCTATTGCCTCCGCCTGTTTTAAAAGACGGGATGAAGAAAATTATTTTCATAGTTCCTTCAAAAGTTTGATGCTATTTACAAGTAACATGCTGCTTCTATATAAACCTTTATAATGTTTTTTTATAAAAATTCGTTCGGCTTTATACTTCACCTTTAAACTCTCATTTCCTTTCCACCTGGTGATGGCAGAGCCACCGCCAATATGAGTTAAAGACAAGGCCGGATGGTACCTTATCTTGTACCCTTTTTTACAGGCTCTATAACACCAGTCCATATCTTCTGCATAAATAGGATAATCTTCACAAATCAATCCAACAGCTTGAAAACATTCAGTAGTGATAAGCATGAAAGCCATAATTCCCATTTCTACTTCTGTCGTTGTAGTAATTTTTCCGTAGTCAACTTTTTTAAATACACTATTAAGCATTCTTTTTATTGATGTTACCTGACCAACACAATCCTGAAAACTGCCGTCCTCGTTCTTTAGCTTTATCACCAAAGGGTTTAAGTGGTCCCATTCCTGAAAAAGCTGAAGCCAAAAGTTTTTTGTAAAACCAAAAACATCAGGATTAACTAAAAGGATATTATTGTATTGAGCTTGCCTGATTAAAACATTATTAGCTTTTGCAAAACCAAGATTAACAGATGACGCAGTAATTTTTAATTGCGGATATTCATTTAAAATTGCAATAGTTTTATCTGTTGAATTATTATCTATAAATAATAATTCAACATCTGAAAAGTCTTTCAATGAACAAGTTAATTCATCAACAAATTTTTGTAAAAATGCTTCGCAATTATAGGTAACTACAATAACTGATAATTTTATAGAATGCATTAAAAATAAGGATTAACTAACTTAAGTATTTGAACATTAATAACCAGATTTAATAATGCAAAGCCTATAACAAAACCTACTGCAATAGTCTTTTCTTTAAATACATAAACTATCATTGGCAAAAGTATAATTTCTGATATACCAAGCATTTCACTAATTCTGAAAGCAATAGCAGGAACTGAAGAAAAAAGGTAAAACGAACAAATAGAAAGGATGTACAATTTCAATATCAGGTAGGCATATTTTGAATGCTCTTTTAATTGGTGCGCATAATAAATGCAAAAGCAAGCAATACAAATTCGCAGTAATATTAAAACATTAAACTTATTAATAGAAGTAAAAACACCAGCTTCCAGCAACTCATAATATTGGTTTAGTTTAAGGGAAATAACTCCTACACTGAACTTGTCTATTAAGGTAAAAACAGTAATATTTAATAAGCCTAAGATTATGGAAGCAATTAGTATGGCTACATTAATATAACGGTTAAACAGCTTTGGATGCAAAAAATATAAGGGGATTATTAAAATACTTGAATAATGAACAATGCATCCCAGTCCAGCTTTCAGTAAAAGGGCTTTTGGTCTTCTATTGTAAATGTCTGGTATTGCTAATAGTAATAAGGCTACAGCAATTGCCCCCCTGATTTGAGTCATCTCATGCAGTAAATAATAATTTGAAAATAGCACTACAATCGATAATCCTACCCAGGGAGAAAGGTTTACTACAGCTTTAATTTTTATAAGAATCGCTATTGATGCAAATGTAATAAAGAGGAATTTTACATAAGTTATCGAAAACAGGTGCATGAAAGCAATTACAAGATATATTCCTGGTTCACTATAACCATAATCAACCGGGTTAGAAAAATAATCCGAAATTGAAACATAGATATTAAAAGAACTTAGGTAATTATCATAATCATTACTTACATTTTTACCTCGTAAACCTGCCATTAAAATCAATAATATTACCCAAACACTATAAATGATAAACCGTTTGTTTTTATTCGATATTGTATTCTCTATCATTGCAGATGCAATAAGTAAAGAAAAAATTAAATAATAAAACAACGTTCCCATTATAAACTCTTACTAAATATCTTAATCATTTTCTTTGAAACATTATCCCAGGAATAGTTAATAATATTTTGCTTTGCATTTATTACTTTCCTCCTTGCTTCCTCTTCATTATTAATAACTTCAAGTACCATCAAAGCAATTTCGTTAGCAGATTTAGGAGATACCATCCAGGCATTGCTTTCGTTGGAAGGCAAATAATAGGTTGTAATTACCGGAGTACCTACTGCCATACTTTCCATTACAGGATAATGAGGAGCTCCAAATTGTACAGTAGCAGGGGCAATAAAAATGTCGCATGATCTATAAAAATCAGCTAACTCTGAGTCTGACTTAGGAATATGAGTAAAAATGTGCTGCAGTTCTTTATACTCATCCGGTATGCTACCAAAGGCAATATGTAATTCACAATCACAATTTTTACTTACAAGGATTTTAAAAGCCTCTAAAACAAATGAAGTGCCTTTGTGCGGTTCTATTCTTCCAATGCATCCTAATTTTACTCTTTTACCAAACGTAACTGTCTCAACAGGTTTTTGATAAAGCTTCTTAAAATCTAATCCGGGAGGAACGTAATCATTAGCGTGTATCTCTTTATACCGGTAATATATGGGTGAATTTACAATTTTGAATAAAGGAAGTTTATAGGAATGTGCGGCCACTTTTGCTATAACCTTATTTTTGATAGACGTTTGCTCAGCAAAAAAATCAGGCTCATAAGCCTGAATATAATAGCATTTTAAACCTTTTAATTTGCTATATGCCACCGGATGTGCAGTAGACGAATGATTAGCTAATATAATGTCCCATTTTCCCCCTTTCAAATATTCATTGTTTAGGCCCTTGTATAAACTAATTTGTTCCTTCAGCGCAGAAAAAAAATGCCTTTTTTTTAAAATATTTTTTTCTACTGGTTGGCCTTTTTCATCAATCCATTCTATTGGTGCAATTGTTGGAAAGTATGGATTACCAGAAATATAAGTAGACAAAAATTTAACAGTATGACCTTGTTGTATCCAGTGATTTGCTAATTCTGATAAAACCCTGTTACCTCCGCCTTTATGAAATCCCATTACGGGTATGAGGATATTCATTTTAGTAAATATTTTCTTGTGACAACAACCTGAAATATAAAATACAAAATATAAGTAATCATATAAGCGTAGACAGCGCCAATACCACCATGCATTTTAATAAAAAATAAGGAGCACGTTAGATAAATACCCATAAACAAAACTTCACTGAATATATAAAAAACAACTTTTGCCTTTGCTATTACCAGGTATGCATAAATAAAGGAAAGGATTTTAAAAACATCTCCTATAAGCTGAGGCAAAAAAAAGGTTTTTATGCCTGCAAATTGTTCTGAAAGAAAAAGGCTTATGATTATGTTTTTGCAAAAAAACAGACCTAAAGCTAATAACAAAACAATAGGTGTAAAAAATTTAAATCCTTTGCGAATTTCAAATTTAAGTTCATCAATGGCTTGTAAAGATGATAATTTAGGTAGGTAATAAACAAGCATCACGTTGATTAAAACCGTTAAATACAATCCGGATATCCTATTGATTGCTTCCCACTCACCGGCTGTATTTACAGTGTACTCATTTATCAAATGTTTTCTAATAATCATTTGGATGATTGGCGTTAGTATAGCAGTTATAAAGGCCATTAGAGAAAAAGACAAAAGCTTTTTTAACGAATCCCATTCTATTTTCTCTTTGAAAAAAGAAGTAAAATGTGAGAAGTATTTTTTGGATAGCCAAAGGGTAACAATAGCCGTTACACTTTGATTAATCGCAACAGCAATAAAAGCACCTTTGAGGTTATAAAAAGAGATTAATAAGATACTGATTAGAACAGAAAGAATACTATTTATAGCATTAGTCCAATTTAAAATTTTGTAATCAGTCATGCCATTGATAAAAGAAAGAAAATAATTGCCAGAGGCATAAAAAACGATGCTTAACCCTAAAGCAATAAACACAAATGAATAGGAGTATGAATTGAAATTGAGATAACTAAAAACCGAGCTTCCTGCTATTATAATCAATCCTGTAATCGAAGAAAACAACAGGGTGAGTTTAAAAGATTGTTTTGCAAATTTATTAAACTCATCGTTATCTTTTAAAGAAGAAATGTATTTTATAATCCCATTTCCAAATCCACCTGAAGCTAATAAAAGAGAAATTGTTACAAAATTTGTAAGCTGACCCAGTAATGCCAGTCCTGCCGGCCCTAAACGAACTGCTACAATTTTACTTAATACAACTGTTGCTAAAATTTTTAATCCGGTTGTAAACCCGGTTGAATAAAAAACTTTAAAAATATTGCTTTTAAAAAGCAACCTCAGTTGACTGGGTTGATTGTGATCGTTCATTTATTTTTTTAAATACAGTCAGTTCAAGTTATAGGTATTTTATGAACATTGGCATTGTCATTTTTTAAAAGATTAAATGGGTTTGGTGGCAGAAGAACTAAATTATGTGATAGGTTTTGACCCACCGTTTTACGATTAAAAAAATCGCCATTAATACCATTCCAACAAATGCAAACAACAAACCTGTTTTCAACTTACCTGGTTTTTCCTTTTCTAAAGGTAACTGTGGTGTATCTATAACTTGTATTAGAGGCGTTTCTCTCCTTAATGAAAGTTTTGCCAGTTCAAGGTTCTTCAACAACTCTCCGTAAAGTGTTCCATTAACCTGAGCATCTATTTGTTTCCATTGTGAACCAACTCTAACTGATTGCCTTAACGGATTAACATTCAAATCGTTTAAATCAGCAATATTGCTAATGCTACCATATAACATTCGCTTAACTGAATCTGTCTGGTGTTGCAGGATTTGTACGTTTTGCCTGGCTTTTTTACTTTTATAGTCTGTATAATAGTTAATGGCATTATCTGTCAAAACCTCAATAAAACGTTTTGCAAATAATTCATTACCGTTTTTATACTTAATAGAAATGATGGTGTTCTTTTTATCTTTTTTTATAATTTCAAGTTCGCCATTTACAATTTTTCCATAAACATTATTTAAAATACTGTCTCTTGTCCTATTAAATGTTTTAGGTGCTGATTCAAAATGGAGATTTTTAAATTCAGCCTTGTTTTTCCAGTCTTTATTTCCTTCGTTGAAAGTTAAATATTGATCTATTAACAAAGGCTGCCCCTGGGTGCTAACTGTCAACAAAGTCTTTTTTATTAAAGTTTTGCTTTTAAGTAGTTCTATTAAGTTTTCACCTTCAAAAACGCCTCCTCCGCCCTGTCCAATATCTAAACCAAACTGTGCTGCTATACCCGCATACATTCCCAGTCCACCTTTATTTGCTTCACTTTCTGCAACAAAAGTCATTTCTGCTATATATACCGGTTTGTGAAACCATGCATATAATACTCCTAAAATTCCTACAAGGAAACCAGTTGCCAATATTACCATCCATTTAGAAAAAAGGAATTTTATAACAAGCACGATTTCCCTTATTGTTTCAACTACAGAAAATTCTTTTTGAACAGCTGTATCTATATGCATGAACTAATAAATAGAATTAATTTTTTAAGTAAGAACAAGGGCCTTTATATTACTACAAATGATGAATCTATATTCCTGATTTTGAAATAATGGTAGAATAACATGAAACTTTTTATTTAATGTTGATAAGCAGGCTCAACAATACTCCTGCAAACGATGTTATTGCCGTTGTAATTCCAACAACCTCTCCTGTACTGAGTCTTCTTCTTTCAACCTCGTATTTTTTAGGCACAATTACTTCTGAGCCTGCAGTCACTGAGGGAAAGCGTCTGAAAAATAAAAATGTACTGGTTTTAGCCGCATTACCATTGGGATACAAGACATAAATTTTGCCCTTCCTGGCATTATCGGTTAAACCACCCGCCCGACCCAGATAATCTTTAAGATTTAATTTATTATCAAATACTACTCTTGTAGGAAACAATACTTGCCCGCTTATTCTAACATCCATTTTTTCCTTTGGTATGGTTATAACATCTCCTTCCTCGAGCGTTAAATCGTTTTTACCTCCAGGATTGAGTAAGATATTGTTTAGGTTAATTGCAATTTGATCTACTGTCCGATCTACTTCTTCTTTTACCAAACCGATTGTATCTTTTAGTGTTGCTTGTATCTTATTAATTTTTTCGGCATTTACCTGGTTCAACACTGTTTTATTATTATTTCTTGTTACATATCCTCCCTGCTCATAAGCCTGGTTAGTTATACCACCGGCTCTTTTTATTACATCGCTGATTCTTTCATTTTTATTTTTTAAAACATAAGGCCCTGGAAAGACCACCTCACCTTCAACACGCACATTTACCTGTGGTTGATATCCCGGATTTTTTCTTACCATTACCACATCGTACGAGGATAGTTTTATATCTGCCCCTTTTATGTCAAGGTCATCAATGGAGGTGATATCAAAAACATCTGAAATCCTGGTGTTATTAATGTCTATTGAATCTGTTTTTAATCTTCTTGCCACCTCAATTCGTTGGGGAATAGCAGCATCTGTAAAGCCTCCTGATAATAATATCAAATCTTTTAAAGACATGTTTTCGACATAAGTATAATTGCCAGGGTATCTAATTTCACCAGCAATTGATACCGTTGTTTTTTCTCTAAGATTTGCCACAGAAGATATAACTACGGAATCATTGGGTTGAAGGGCAAGATTATTGACACCTTTTTGCATCACATCGATGGGACTAAAAGAAACAAATTGAGGCGTTAGATCTTCTTTGTTTCTTACAATCAATCCCCGGCCATTAAAGGCATCTTCCTTTAATCCCTGAGCCTTAATAATCAAATCTTTTAAGGTCATTCCCTCAGTCCATTCATAATCGCCGGGTAAAAAAACAGCGCCTTCTATAGACACGCGATTCATAAATCGTCCTATTATTTTTTTAACTACAAAAGACTCAGAGCGGCTTGGTTTGTAGGTGGCGTATTGTGATTGCGAAATATCTGCAATTCTTTTTTCAACGTCTGTTAGTTTGTAAGATGTGATGGCGGCGGTATATGCACTGTCGGAAAATCCACCGGCAAAATCAAAAAGGTTGCTTAATGTTTCTCCCTCTCTGACTTCAAATAAACCTGTTCTTTTAACCTGTCCTTCTAAAGAAACACGCACTTTATATGCAGGTATTCTTATAACATCCTGGTCTCTCAAATTTAGATTGCCAGTTTGACTTCCCTTAACAAGAAAATCATACATATCAAGATGATCAATTATTTTACCATTTCTGATAATTTCTATGTTTCGCATGCTGCCAATATCGTTGGGACCGCCAGAAAGATATAGTGCGTTGAAAGCTGTGGCCACAGAAGGAAGTGTATAGGTGCCTGGTTTTTTTACTTCTCCTAATATAGTTACTTTAATGCTTCTTATTCTGCCAATGCTAACACTTACTTTGGTCAAACCTGTTCGTATATTAGAATAGCCAGAAGATGCCAGCTTTGCTTTAATTTTTGCAGTAGCCTGTTCAATCGTTAATCCTGCAACATACATAACCCCTGCATAAGGTATATTGATTTCGCCCTCAGGCCCAACTCTTAGATTATGTTTTGCTTCCTGATATCCATAAATATTGAGGCTTATTTCATCATCAGGACCAATTATATAACCTACCGGAGTGGCTATTCTTAGGTTAGGCTCAAAAGTTAAAACGCCATTATTAAATATCTCCAACCCAAAAATTTTCTTTGGGTTTGCTACTGAAATTGTTTTAGAAATTAAACTGGTATCAAATGTATGTTGCCCCTGATCGCCTGAAGACGTTGCAGATAAAGCAACATCAGTATTTGCGGTAGTAGTTCCTGTGGCGGCTTGCCTCTCGAGCCTGTTTTTTAAAGTATTTGCCTCAGAAGGATTCATGCCCCTTCTCATCAACAACTCATAACCCTGTTGAAAAGTTATATTGTTCTGTTTTAGATATGAATATATTTGCGACAACTGCTCTTCAGTAACGTCGGAAGATCTAATATTACTCAGATTAGCTGGTAATGAGGGAAACTGCGCATATATAAACGAAGACAAAAAAATAAGTACACCTACCAATAAAAACTTCCTGCTACTCATACTTCTTTAAGGGGTAATTAATAGGCAATTTAATAGCTTTTTTAAAACTTATTAAAACAAAATAATATTGTCTTTAATAAAAACTTTGTTCGATACCTGAGTTTGATGGATAGAAGTTGTTTTTAGCTGACAAATAAGTCAGTAATAAAATAAGGTAATAAAACAAAAAGAGCAATCTCATAAAGACTGCCCGTACATTTTAATGCACCTGTTTGTGCATTGAAATAATATTTTTATAGACAAGAAATTCTTCTCTCTATCAAAAAATCATTTCTTTATCACTTCCACTTTTTAATTATTTTAATTCTTTTCTGTCACAATCATTAAACCAGTCTCTGATAGCTTCTTCCAGGTTATAACGCAAATGGTATCGTGTTTTACTTAATTTCTCTCCAGAAACATTGGTCGATATCATTAATTTTTTTACTCTGTCAGGATGAATGCCATTAATTTTTTTACCGATCATTCTGGCCGAAAAATACAAGGCTCCGGCCGCCAGTTTTAATGGCATTGGTGGAACAACCAGTTTAGGCTCTTTTACATTTGTCACCCGTGCAATTGTATAACATATATCGCTAATAGTTGGGGCAGGAAAATAGGTTAAGTTTAAGGTGACAATTTTTGATGTTTCAAACATTGCTGCTTCATATAAAATGCGCGCTACATCTTTCACATAAACTGCTGCCTTTATCGTATCCTTTCGTCCCGGATAGAAAAAAAAGCCTTTTTTTAAGGAATTATACAGCCGTGTAAAGTTTCCTCCCTCGCTTTTACCAAATACAACTCCGGGCCTTACAATAATCAGCCGTCTGTTAATCGGGTCTTCTGCCTGCCATACTTTGTGTATGTATTCGGCGGTGAGTTTTGAAATGCCATAAGGTGTATTAGGCATTGGTATGGTAGACTCGGTTTTAAGTTTTTCAGAAGGGCCGTAAGGTGCAATGGAGCTGGTAAAAACTATGGTATTGATATTATGTTGCCGGGCAAAATTGCATATATTTTCTGCACCGGATATATTGGTTTCAAAGTATTCGTGATCAGGGTGACCAGGTGTAGTATGAACTGCAGCGAGATTGAAGATGATGGAGGAAGATAAATTGGGAATGTTTATACTAACAGGCCGGCGAACATCTACAAAAGTGTAAGTGCTACACCTATTTTCATTTCCATTTATATCAAAATTGTAAATATTTTTATTGGCATTTTCTTCTTGAGAAATATATGCTGCCAGATGAGTTCCAATAAATCCGCCACCTCCAAAAATTAAGTAATTCAAGCTTTTTCTTTTATTCTGTTTTAATTAATATTTATAATTTTATTAAATTAAAGAATAACTCTTATTCTTCATGGTTAATTCTTCTATATAATCCTGAAATTCATTTTCAAACCTTCTTATATCAAATTTTTCAGCATGGGATTTGTATCACCAATATTTAAAAGAGTCAGGGTTAAATAATGGTATGAAGGCAATAATTGCAAAATATAT
>Ga0115856_100636_pt1 | contig 12884 bp, 7 predicted proteins | sample InSIn4gowninarea_FD_83870 | JGI IMG/M metagenome (GOLD analysis project Ga0115856, IMG submission 83870)
TTTCAACTGTAACCTGAAAAAACATTTTTGGTTTGCTTTTCTATGAAAAATGTAGAAAAACAACTAAACTGCGTTGATTTTTATTATCGACTACTTCTACTATTGTATCACCCATTGCTTAAAAGTTCTGTGCATACGTAAGAATTGAAAATATTCAATACTGCAGACAATAATTGAAGTTTTTAATTGCACGCACTCGAGTTCATAGTTAAATAAAATACCTATAACATAAATACATTAATTCTGGTTAAAATACTGAAAAAAATAAAAGCAAAAATAATGTCTTCCATTAGTCGCCAAAACAGAAATTCAGATATTTATTGTGTATACAACAGAATCATGCAACTTTAAGCGTCAACTATTTTAAAACGTTTTTTGGATTTCCTATGCATCATTAATAGGTTGTGAGTGAGCTAGTAGGTTATGAAAGGTGACCAATTACCGCACTTACAACTCTGTGCTCAATATTGATTTAATTATCATCTGTATCACTTTCTGTCCCAAGTGAAATTTTGCCATTACGTAATAAACCTTCATCTATTCTTCTCCAGTGCACAGCAAAGGTTTCCAAAAGTTGCTACTGCATTTAAATGGTCTGTTCGCAACGACAAAAGTGCATTTTTACAGCTACTAAATTATTCCGAAAAACAACATTAGGAATTTCACTTTCACCTCAAAACTCAAATGGCTACTATCCATTGTCTTGATAATTGCTGTTATGTCGCAAAATGTCTGATGCTAATATCGCCTAGTCTGCTGAAGTTTCGTGCAACAAAAGCACTCATACACGCATTTTAGAGACATGCATGGACCGGGTACGGTCCTCTTTTTATAAATCTGTTGTTGACGGACCGGGCCGGGCCGGGCTTGAAATCTTGTCGGATCAAAAGAAAATTGACATTATCATTGATATTGTGGAGTAATTTTTTTACCATATAAGGAGATTTAAATTTTTTCATGAATATTCATTTCATTTATTTTATATCATTTTAGAGCTTGAAAATAATGTATTGAATCTATTTATATACATGTGTTGAACGTGTAAAAATGTAAATATATAAATTAGTAGGTATTTTAATGAAATATGGCATCTGCTTATTTTTACAAAAGAATGTGAAACTTTTGCTGTGGTTTTTATTTTTTTCTTTAGCTTTTGATTAATAAGTGAAATTTCCATATTTTTACTTTACGAATTAATATCTAATTTAAAAAATAACTTTTCAGAATGCATTAATGTCAGATTCAACAACTAACATTCATCTTTTATTACTTACAGAAATATAGACATAAATAAATGGTTGTTATTTTGAATATAGTACCGACTTAATGTAATAATTATTATTAATAGTTTTTATTAACATAAGACGTTTGAAAAATATTTATTTGCCGATGTATTTGGTTGTCTTTATGTTGTATAAAGTTTATGGAAATGTATAAGTTTTACTCCGAAATTACGGCCCGTATGAGCCCGTACGGGCCGGGCCGCCCGTGAGAATTGAAATGTACTACGGGCCCGGGCCGGGCCTGCAAATTCAAAATCGTTCGGGCTCGGGCAGGGCCTCAAATTTCAGGCCCGTGCAGGTCACTAACGCATTTTATATTTATCAATAATACCGAAAATTTTATGGGGTGATTGGTTAGTATAAAACACAATGCGACGTCCTAAAAATAACATATAAACATCAGCATTTGAAAAATATATGTACAGTTTATTAACCGTAAGAAAAGGATTGTTGTTCTGATGTTGAAAGAAATGTCTTTGTAGTTTTATTCGACCGCTGATTCGTGATTCATTTTTATTTTTACTCTCGACTGATAAAATTGACGTTGAGGTTTTTTCACCTTGATACCATGGCAACCGTATTGTTATGATAAAAGAACAGAGGAAAAAACGCACAAGTGAATGTGGAGTTTAGTTGCTTTTCTATATGTTTCATGAATAAAATATAGTTTTGCACAGTGGAGATACGAAAATTTATTTTCTATTTTAAAAAATACGGGGATCAGAAACTCAGTGACAAACATTTAATTTTTAATTTAGAGAAGAGATATTATATTTAAGCTAAGTCATATTAACTTTTAATGTAAATTTCTGCTGCTCAATCTTCAATCTGGCAACACAATTTTCGATACCATTAATTCTTAGATGATATGGCAAAGATTTTGATACAATAGTAGAAGTAGTCGATAATAAAAATCAACGCAGTTTAGTTGTTTTTCTACATTTTTCATAGAAAAGCAAACCAAAAATGTTTTTTCAGGTTACAGTTGAAAACATAATTTATCAATATTAAACTGGAACGCCAACACCCTTACGGCTCCAAGTTTTTATGTTCATAAATCCATGATGACTCACAAGCTGAACTGGATGTAAGTTACATCTTTCTCAACACGAAAATATTTAACTAAAATTCTTGCAAAGAACTATACAGTGCCTTGGGAACTTATGTTTAAGTTGACATTAAACATAGTTACATACTTTCACATTACTGAACGCATATGTCAATATTTTCGAAACATAAAAACATCAATAGGAATATCTGGTTAATTTTATTTCTCATGGCTGATTTAAGGATTATCGGATTTTACTGTACTAAAGTTTTTTTAAACTTTTAGAACTAGTAATGTCTTTAATTCGTAAATTGCCAACTGCTGCTGAATGACTAGCGCTCTGGTCTTCAGTTTAGCAGTTTACGGGTTCTATACTTCGGGTGTTTAATAGTGGTACGGAATCAACGTTAATTATAGTTCTCGATCTAATTAGCCCTCGTGTGCAAAACATGATCGTAGAGTGGCAACAAAATCCAAAACCAAAAACCTTCGTAAATATTTTTGAATAATAATTAATAGTATTCCAAATCCAGTTAACGAAAACGGAAATACAGTCGACCCTCGTTTATCGCGGTTAGTTGGTTCCAGACTCTACCGCGATAAGTGAATTTCCGTGAAGTAGGATTCTTCCTTTATAAATCGAATATTTTCGTAGTTAGAACCAATCTAACCTGCTTACGACCTTCAAAATACGCTTTTTAAAATGAAGAGCCATCCAAAAATGTTAAAAGCATTATTATAAGGCCCTTATTATTATTAGAGGGCACAAATTTGTTATCATTAATCACCATTATCCTTGTATTGCCAACTACATTAGAAAAAATAAATGAAACTATTACATTAAACTTTACAAATATCACATTATTTTTGTTTCACATTTAATAACATTACACACGTAGTTTTTCCGCACAACTAACATATGAAAATAATGTAATTTGTTCGATGATGAAGCGATGAATGTATTGCATATAATAAGAAGACCACCGTTACTGCTTCTCTGAAGACATGACCTCAGAAGGATAGTCTGTTCAGCAGTGTCCTCATCGTCTTCTTCCACTAAAGGAGTACCAGACGTAGGCAGTAGGCGGCTTGGTGCGCGCATAACATTGGGATAAGCAGTTTCTGGAATTGTCTCTTCATATGTATGAGATGGCTTTTGTTGGGTTCCATCTCTCCATCAAGAACATTCTGGAAACGCAGTACGAGCATCATTTATGAATAACATTCCAATCAGTGACCAGTAGAGGATAGTCTATAAGTGACCAACGCACTCATACTCGAGCGCGCGATGCATAATTTTCAATGCCTCGATCAATTTTTTAATGATTATGTATGATTAGAAAAAACCGCGATAGAGTGAAGCCGCGAAATTCGAAGCGCGAATTACCGAGGGACGACTGTATTATCAAGTCAAAACAAAACTGAAAACTCGTGATTTAGAAGATATTTTGAAGTATTTGCGCTATTTCTCAAATCATTTGTGGCGTCTTTACCGATATCAGCATTGAATATTTGTCGGTTTGTTTATCAAAGATGCATACACCATCAAGAAAAATTCGCTGTAACTCTAAGATAACTTGTCGCGAGCGCTTCCCAACTATTTTTCTTTATCAAAAGTTGGCATTTCCCACAAACATGGCTGTCGGATATTTGCAGATAAACACACACTTGCAGATCTGTCTTTACAGCGCCAAAGGCAAATAAAACTTTTACTTATGACTCCAAACTTTATCTTTGAGAAACCCGAAAATCCTATCTTTTATTTATTCTTTATTTTTTCTTGCGTTATGTTTTGAGGGTCCTTTCTTCCAACTCTTGATTTGTGTATATTTATATAGATGATATCTTTGCCGAAGAAATGTGAAGAGCACATTTATGACAAGAGACATCTTTCTTCCTGGAAACAGTGAGGGTGTGATAAGGGATGTAGCATCAGGAGGGATAGTTCACACCTTTAAATTTTAAAATTAAAGAAAAATGCATTTACATCTCTTCGGATAAGATAACTACGCTTAAAAATAAAATTGTAAATTCAAGAGGATTTTATAGACTTTTTCTTTGCGTTGAAAATTGTGAAGATCATTTGTCGAAACTCGCAATTAAATCTGAACTTTTTTTTATACTTTTGATACTTTTGATACTTACTGGGAAAACTGCGAAATCCCTCAGGGGATGCCAGCGGTGGTATGTGTAGGTTGAAAGGTTGAAAAGATACTTACTGGATGAGTTCAAATATTAATTTATGGGAAATGAGATTTATAACTGAGGAACACTAGATCAAAGAAAATCAGTTCACTACAGTAAGCTGTACAAACATTTTGATGAAATTCAGCGATTTTTAGTATTTCATTGACTTCTGATGTATGATTGCAGGAATATCTCACGAGAAACTTTAAAACAATCAGTCCGTTTTGGTGGTCCATCAGGAAGATGGTCTGATTTTCATTGTTGCCTATTATGTCAAGATAGCTTTATTTCCGTTAGTTCAGAGTTATGTCCATCGACAATATTTCTTGACCACTTGTGGGAGTATCTCAAGAATGATTTTGTAAATTCTGTTTAGTTATAGGTTGAAGATCTTTCAGGAAGCTAGCTACGTTTTCATTTAAGAAAACCATTAGCAGTCAGATTTCCCGCAGCTCAAGAATTTCTATAAGGAAATTATAATTCTTTTTTTTCCGCGAAGTGTCGTTTATAGATGCCAAAGAATTAATCTTCGTTATAAAAGAATAGTAGAAATGACGAAATTCCTTCACATCATGAGAAAAAAAATTCTGAAGCTTAGTTGAATACAGAAAAAAAAACGTATTTAGAATAAGACATCAACCAATGCCTTTACCAGGGGGCAAAAGAAGGCAAGAAAACAGTAACAGTTGAAAAAAGAAGTATAATGCAAATGATGGTTTGAATCTATAAGATTCGAAGTAATGTCTATCAGCATCTAATAACTATTCCCAAGTTTTTTGCTGCTGCACAGTGCCTTATTGATAAATCTTGGCAGACTTCGAGGCATAGACATCCGTGAATGCGTACCACAGGCCAACCTCATTTTGGTAAAGGATCTTCCATATAAAAACTGCAGAGGTTATCTATTGGCATATGGTTTAGTGAATACGTGAAAGGCGCAGTGTGTCCCAGCCAGTTTTCTGAAACATATTCCAGATACTATTTGCCGCATTAGTTTTTGCATTTTCTTGCAAATAAGAGCTCATAAGAAAGTAATATATTTTTCACTCTTTTGCGGCTATAGGTGGTGCTAGCGCTCAGATCAGTCCTCACTGAACCTTGACGCATCGGGTTGTGATGTTTTATGGTGCATATTGGTTCTGTTTTATTCTGTGTGAATTTTAAAATTACGTGCTTCAATAAAAAATCCCGACATTTGTGAAGTGGGTTCAGTGATAAGGTTTTTGTTTTCAAAATCTAAGACCATAGATGGCTCTAGCGTCCGGAATTCGCTTTGACAATGCACATCCATTCGAACACAGTGGCTCTTAGATTGTCTTAAATGAGAGCTAAGCCGTATAATCCGTACCGTGACTCGAGTCAATTTCACTGGTTTCATTGCTCTATGCTGTAGTTTCCACTTATGAAATCTTGGCTCAGCGCCCAACTCTTCGACGAGGACTAGAAATTACAAGCAAGCGTCCAGTGCTTGGTTGAAGTCTCAGGTGACAAATTTCTAGGATGATGGAAAATATAAAAATATTTTATTTAATTTGGGTAACATTAATTTTAAAACGTATTTTCATTCTGAGTGGCCGTCATAAATACCACGCTTCTGCGATTCACCAAAACCAGCTTCATCTGCTGCCGTGTACCTAGGACCTTTTGCAGCTTCTGAGACTAGTGGCCAACTTCGAATTCGGAAGCTGATGTCGTGGCTGTACAGCAACGAATCTTCTGTTATTCGTTCTTTTTAGTTTTTCTGTTTTTGTTTTTCTTTTATATGTGTTCTTTTTTTGTGCTTTTACTTTTATTTTATTTTATTTTATCTAACCCAGATTCTTCCTTTCGTACTTCTTCAACTCTTATGCTGTTTACAATGTCTCGTGCTTAATGTAATTCTACCGATGATACTATTTTATACATATCGTACTTTGCCCTTTTGTGTTTAATCTCTCTATATACAATGTATGTATCGCTCAATGTCGTTTTTCTTTGGTTTAAGTTTTAATATTTGTTCATATTAAGGCTTTTTTTTCCGATTTTATTTATCTTGAAACATAATCTTTGACTTTCTTTATCTTTCATATTCATACCATTTCATATGTATTGCTCATATTGTCGTTTTTCTTTTTTCTTTTTTATATTATCTTTTAACATGTATTGTGTATTGTACTTTATATCTTTTTATTTTTTACTAGTGTTTTGCATTTTCAATGTTCGGTCTTAATCTTAAAATCTTTTTTTTTTCAGTGCCATTTAATATTTACTGTAATTCGAAATTAACTTTCAAACAATATGTCTGTGTTTTCACACTGTTGGCAGAAAGTATATTCTGTTCAGAACTGACAATATATATGTTTTCCGGTCACTGGGTTTCCAACTTGTAAGATTGTACAAACAACCCAAGGCCCAGTGTCTCGGTGAAAATAAAAAAATAAATAAATAATAGTGGCCAACAGTGAAAACTAACTATGGAAGGGGCTTGCGACGCACCACCTTGCGACAAGTCCAGTATATAGAACACACCATTTTATGCTTGCAGATTTGATTTTGACGTACGAGAAACAGGTTCACGCACGATAACCAATGTCTGATACGCTTCGGCGTGTCACAGAGGACTCAATTTTTGTCACCTCTCTGCAACCAGTCATATATGGGTGTCTTTAGATGCTGAAAGAGCAAGGACACATAGACTTTACTTTACTGGGTGTCATCATTGTGTGGAGTACAACTTGCTTCATTTTCATGGTGTCTCATAGAAGTACAGCCTGACTATTTCAGTGGAAACATGAAATCCTGATCCATCACAGGTACTGCTAATTAGCGGCTCTCCGCTCTTTTATTGGCGACCTGCAGAGCCTTAAAAAAACAATGAACAAAATGAAAATACATACTTTACTTACATTTTTTGAACCTATAAAAATTAGAACGCATTTAAAAATCATTTTCATGAATGCATTGTAAACAATATGAAAACATATGACAGTATATATAATCAATTTTATCAGTGGGAACATTTAAGGTATATCTTTAATATTTCGTGCAACGATTTACGTAAGTTATTTAATAGTTATTTAATTTAAGTTTTTGAGTTATTTAATTTAAGATTATGATTATTAGTTTTCAAAGTGCACGTTTTTATGGCAATGAATAAGATTAAAATGCCAACGAATTATTATGTGGCCCGCCTCTGTACTCCTGATGTCGGTAGCAGCCAGCGAAGACTTAGATGTATTGACTACATATCATTATCTATCATATGTAGTAGTCATCAGGGTTCACGTCTACCGAATACCTTTTCTAGAACTAATGCTTGACGGTCTATTAGTTCATGGCGTTGTCCTCGAATCACTGGCAAATGACGCGACTTTATGCTTCGTTTGTCAGGTCCATTTTTAAATCTTACTATAAACACGTGACACAAGCAGCTTCTATTCCACCATTTCTCTTTGACACTGGTCGAGTTGTAACTGCTGTTGTGGGTGCGCACAGTACCTGCTTTGCTCGAAGTCGAAGGTCAGACTAAACACTGATTGCCTGATCATTCTGTTTCGTCTCTGCGAACGCATGATCAACTGGATGCCAGACACGGCAAGAACGTTTGTTGGTTACCTTATACTTGGCTGAAATCTAAGTCCAGAAGAGGATGCTGGAAACACGCACATACTAACAGAAGTTACAAAGTGTGAAGAAATAAAACGCCAGGTGTTTACGTTTATTGTAAACATATATATTATTGAAAAACTCAAAAACAAATCAAAACATCATAACAATCAGTAAAATTTTAACGCCTCCGAATATTTAAAAATGGAAAAATCCCTTAGGAAATTCTAGAAAAATCTCATAAACGATTTGATTAATTTATTAATTTAAAAGTTTTTCCATTTTTAATATTTAACTTTTAGTACATTTCTCGGGAGAATTGAATTTTTTTATTTACATTTCATTTTTAGGTTGTTTCTCGAGTATACTGAATTTTTCTATTCATTTGCATCTTTGTATTTCTGCGTCTAGCATCTGGATCCACCGAATATTCTTTTGCATTTACATTTTATTTTGTGCTTCAAAAGCTGCTTTCGTGAATGTGGGTCATTATAACATATGGGTCATTTTCAAAATTTGCATACATTTGCTGCCCTAGATTTAAAGAGAAAATAGAAATATAAAAGTCAATGGAGTAGAGGAAAGAAAAGACATTTTTCAAAACTCGTATTTTTTCTATGCCAAGTATGTAACTATAATTTTTGATAACAAAATATTTTTTGTACATTTATAATTAAATATTGTTTGCTAGATAATTTCAGAAGTTAGTAGTTTATTACTAAAGATAGAAAAATTATACAAGCCAGCGTTTTGTTTCTAATATTTTAGTTAATGTCAAAATGTTTTCAACAGTGTCATTGTAACATACTTAACAAGAAAAGTATTAAAATGACGCATATTTTTATCTAGAATTTCACACTCAAACAGCTAAATTTCAGAAAAAGTTATTCATGTTCTTTTTATTGCTCTCAAAATATTTAATAGCCTTTTTATAAAATATGTGACTCAAGTTTGAATATTGATTAAAAATTCAGTTTTCTCTTTACTCTTGGACAGAAAATGTACGTAAATTTTCGAAGTAAACCTTATTTCAAACCTTCCAAATTTAGAGAGCCAATTAAGTGTCTGGGTGTAACACGATTCTCAGTATACGCAACATCTGTAATGAACTGCAAAATGTAGGGAAAGGAAAACTACGCGAGAAATAATTGCTAAAATTATGAGATGCACATTAGCACTACATAAGCTCCAGTTAATGCGTAAAACGATGCATAAAGTTGCAAACGTTTCATGTATCACGGGATAATTACAACAATGCAGTTTTACTGGAATAATGAATTACCTTGTTTTTGCACCTCAATTAATGTAATTATATGGCTGTGATATACTGTCTCAGCTCCACTTATATTTGGAAAAAAACGGTAACCATATTACTTACTATTTACATACTGAAAACCATAACATATGATTAATTCTTTTTCTATTAAATATCATTCTCCATTTGAGACAGAATGGAAATATGTATTTAAAGTGGAAGCTTATTCTATACGTTGGAAATCTTTATTTTTATTCGGTGACGTAGTTATGATTAAGTATGTACATTCATTTATTTTGGAAAACGCTTGTTCTATATTATTTTCTTCTAAATTTTTATGAGAAACAAACTCCTTTTTTCTTTATATTTTACAATTATTACCGCCACGCATGAAATATGTTATCTACTTCTACATCTAAAGTCTTTATTGGCAAAAATTATGAACCAGATTTTCTGCGCGTGTCTACAACCGATTTTTTTGCACGATATCTGTATTTCTTCTCAATTAAATTGCTGATATCTGTTGTTTTTAAAGATAAAACAAAATATGTTTTTCTTTTCAGCGAGGAAAATAAGTAAAATATTCGTGGCAGAAATGTTAAAAATCTTTATTGTAATTAAAATATTATGTAAGAATAATTAGAAATATAAATTTTTGGAAATAGATTTAAATAAAAAACCATGACACTCCACCTAAAACAATATAATTCTTAAAGTCAAAATGCGACGGGTAGTGTTGTGTAATTTTAGATGAAAAAGAGTGAAACTTTTGACCAAAGAAAAAATGACAACAAGACGTTGATGAAATAATAAACTAAAATTTTATAGAAATTCGTTATTATTATGATTTTAAATAATGAGCACAAATGGAAAATTATTTGCGTGTTTGGCATAAAGAATTATTTATTTTTGTTTTGCTTTTAAACACTCGTAAAAATCTCACGCGTTCTTGAAAATCTTCAAAATTGCTCGATAAGATATTTTTCTACAATTGTTTTTGTTATGTAAAAAAAATTACTAATTTCTTATAGACGTTCTGTTTCATTCTTTTATTGTTGTATTAAATAAAAAATCCAACATGTATGAAGCATAAATAAGCCACAAAAATAATTTTGCGGTTTATTTGTGCTTCATACAGGTTGTGTAAGTGGCTTGTTTACTTTATTATCACTAGCACAAGGGATTATTTTATCATTTTTACATAATGCGTCTGATTGTTATAGCCTGTCATAGACATTTTATTATAGTCAATGCATAAAAATATTTCAAAATTCAAATTTTAGAGATGAAAAGTAAAGACTTCAGAACTGCGATCAAGAACCACAATTTTATCAACAGAATACACTGACCATCGTCGGAGAAACTTAGGCAAATTACTAACTGGAAGTGAATTACTTGTATTATATGCAACTGTAACGTCAAAGACGGAAATTTGTTGAACATGAGACGAATAAATGTTTGCTTTTGGATCCGATGGAAACATAGACTCAATTGGATCCTTTATCTGAAAAATGTGTCTTTTCCAGGGTAGGATTAAGCTAAAATGGGAAATCGTATCAGTATAAATCTAGGAGTTATCGGCTGGTTTTCAGTGAGACTTTAGGTTATTGTAATGGGCAGTATGCATAAAATTATCTTTTTTAAAAAAATAATTAAAATTATTGTAACAAGGAATACGTGTGGAACATCATTCAGTTATTGACTTGAACAGATATTTAATGTATGGTCATTTTTTGAAAACGTAAGTTCAGGCTTGTAAGTTTTAACGACAGAATTTATATCTTTGAATTTGTAAGTGGGATATGACAAATTTGTGGTCTTAAAGGCATTTCTTATTATTTAAAAAAATAAATATCTATAAGTATAACTTTTCCAATTTATAAACAATCGTCATTTGCTTGTTCTTCAAGCCTCTGAAGAAACATAAACCAATATTTTATGGCAAACAATAATATGTCTGTTAAGAATATGTCTGGGCAATAATGGGACTTAGCAATATGTCTGCGCATCCACGTGCATTAAATGTATTATTTGTACTACATCAAATTTACTGTGTATTGCCTTACAGCAACAAATAATTCCCCTTTAAATCTAAAGCTGTAAATTATCTATAGACAATAATATTTTAATGTATTACGTTACATGTATTAGAGAGCATGCCTCTGCAAGCAATTTTTGCAGAAAACAGAATTAAAATATTTTGTGTAAGTGAGTATGCTTTCTAATTATAAACCAATTCGCACACACACACAAATATCCCAATCCCAGTCCCCCCATGACGATGATAACTCTATATGTAATGATACGAAATTTAAACTCTATATTTCGGTTTATTTTTCGCATAAGTAGACTAATAAATAATAAGACTAATAAAAAAAAGATCTAATAAATAGACCCAAGAGAGTTTTTTTTTTACTTTCTTTGATCTATTTATTAGGTTGTTGCCTTTCTTCTGATTTGCCAATTCCGACTCCTGTCGTCTTTGGCTCCTTGAACTGATGGCGATTCCCCAAGTGTTATCGAAACAGCTGTTTGCGAATATTTTACTCACATTTGCGCTTCGTTGCGTTGTTTCTTCAGATTTGAACTCTATTATATTTAATTCTGTAATAAATTGTTTCTGCATTAAATTAACCGGTTAACGAAATAGCACGCTTGGAAGATAACCGATTAAAGAAGTAATTTTTAGCACAGACGTATCAACCTTTTTCATTCCCCCCAAACGTTTTCGAAATGTTTTTCTATGAACTACAATATTATAAAAATCAGTAACTGAATGTGTTGGAAACAACTTTATCACTTTGCGAGAAAGGTGCAACTGATGAAAATGGCGATTTCTCAGACATGAAGGAATGAAATCTTTTTATTCAGTGGAATTTCAGTGATTTTCATTTGATATAATCAAACTAAGGAGCATCGTTCAAAATCTTAGTTCAACAAAACCATGGATGACATGTATGATTGATTTTATCGATTATTTTTGTTCACTTATTCGAACAAAACAGGTCTTATGCTCTGTTCCAATACCATATTAAAATTCATAAAATGTTATCAAACATATATTATTCTATGCATTAACTGAAGACCTGTTACTAAAGGTTTCGTCACAGTTGCCTGATGCAAACCCTTTATTTATGTTGATTCAAGCATGTTTTCCTGTTTTGTCTCAAAAATATATCGTTATCTGCTACTATTTCTGTTCGTAAACTTATACATATATGAAAATAGAAATTATTAAATTAATTGTTGTCAGATATTTCAAGATGTGTTAGAAATCAAGTTATAATAGAACCAACTACCATAAAGTAAACTAATCTAGTGCTAGACATCCTTTAATCAGGCAATTTTCTTTTGACCAGAACATAACGTATCACAAGATAAGTGAATGCGTCTTGTGTTCTAATCACCGAAAAATGGTTTTTTGACACACCCTATAAATGTACTAAAAGTTAAATATTAAAAATGGAAAAACTTTTAAATTAATAAATTAATCAAATCGTTTATGAGATTTTTCTAGAATTTCCTA
>Ga0115856_100638_pt1 | contig 12839 bp, 3 predicted proteins | sample InSIn4gowninarea_FD_83870 | JGI IMG/M metagenome (GOLD analysis project Ga0115856, IMG submission 83870)
AGATGATCTACAAAGAAGTCGGATAAATGGTAATTAAATGGTACTTTGGTTAACACTTAATTGTTTTTCTTGTCCATTATGTATTATATGTCAGTAATTACTTTTATGCTATTTTTTGAGTTTCTGCCAGTTTCTGCCACAAATGTGGCAGAAAGGGGTTTTTGCCATGCCGGTTTTAACCGGTTTCTACCAGTGGTTTTAACCGCCTTGGCATAAACTTGCCAACCCTGATGCGTATAGCCTGTGCAAATTTATGTGACAATTTAATCTTAGAAGTTTTTGTATTAATGTGTCTAATATATAGTTATTGCAAAAAATGTTATTTTTACATGTAAATATATTATTTTCCGAGTTATTTAAAGAAAAAAAAATATGGGCATATTATATAGAAAACAGTAATATTTTGTTTCTTCTTGTACAGTATAAAAGTGCCATTGATCACTTTTCTGTACTGTTGCGAATTCTGTAGTTTGCTTTCACGCATTAAAGCACGGTTTCCACGGCCTTTAAAAAGTCACGAAAAGTCTTGGAATTTTATTTTTGCAAGCTCAAAACCGCAGAAACATAAAAAAAGATGAAAAGCCCTTGGAAAGTTATGAAATTTTTTTATCCGTAAAATATTTATCTACACTTTTAATAAAAGAAAAAAAAAAACAGGTTGCGAAAAAATTGAAGCAGTTGAATTGGGAAATTTATGAATTGAAGGAGGGGGGGGGATTCGTCCTTAAGGAATTCAGTTGATAAACTTCAATGATTTACTGATACATTAACAGGAAAGGCAGAAAAGACTGGATGTATAGTTTATTACATAGCCGAACAGTTTTAGATAGACTTCAAAATTGAAACTTGCAGTAATACAAGAAGTAGATTCTAAAAAATTAAAATATTCTACGAACTTTAAAAAAAAAGTATTAATATATGCAAATGAATTGTTGAAAATAATATGATGTCACACAAATACAAACGAAAGATCTAGTTTGAATATAATTATTCAATAATGAGATTTTTTTTATGCTGATAGTTGGTTAGTTTTAACTTTTTAAGCAAAGTTAATTTTATAGTAAAATGTTTTTCTTTGAAAATCAATATGCTTATTTCTTTTGATTATGAAAGATTTGATTATGATTATTTTTGATTATGTTTATTATTAGATATTCTCTGGTGTAATTAATTAATTAAACTTAAAAAGTTGTCTTAATTGTACTGTAATTACAATATTATTATGGACGGTACCGTTAGGTCTGAATAAGGTTTGAAATTCTTTAAAAGGGATTTAAAGTTTTAAATCCTTTTAAAGATAAAAAGGTTTAAGGTTTGAAAATTCTTTTAAAAATTATATGCATTGTTTTATTAAGGTCCTGTTCTTCAATGAAGAAAACTGACTGATTAATATTACCTTAATATTAGAACATCTTTTTTGTTAAGAAAAGGGGATCACACACAAATGTATTTTAGTTATTAGTAATCAGTTTTATCAAATAATAAATAACGTTCAATCAAACTATTTCAACATTGTAATAAAGCTTAAAAATTAATAAGTTATTATTTAAAATTATAACAGTGAAATCATAAAAAAGTACAGCTTTTACATTGAAACATATTTGATAATAACATAGCTTGCAATGAGCATATCAGGGGTAGAAAGTACGATTACGAATATATAGACGTGATTTCAATTTATTTACGGCTCCTTAAAAATTTTCTTCCTAAAATGTAGAAAATGCCTAAAATCCATAAATTTAGACGTTTCAAAACTCAGTCAGTTTTAATATAAAAATAATGGAACTTACTGTTCTATTTTTTAGTTAAAGTACGAAAAATATTTTGCCAAACATGATTTGATTTACAGGATTAGGGGGGGCTGTATAAAAATTTAGATTTTGTGCTTTAAAATACAATTTTAGACTTAAAAAGCATCTAATATAAAAATTTACGAATTTACGTCAATAGAAACGGTTTTGTAATTGAAACTATATATATTTACGACTGACTGTTACAATTTAGCTATTGGACTACTTGAACAATGAATATCCTGTATACTCTTCAATACGGTAAATAACATAATTGATGAGCATGGTGATAGAGTTTGACGCCAAAATTCTTTATGATGTAGCTGAAGTTTATAGAAGCTGTAGTATTAAAAACCCTCAGGATTACAAAAAGAGTTCTATAGGGAACCATGGAAAGTTCTTCAATGAAATTCGGAACCTCTCGCACTTCTGTAGGTTTCGTAGGACTCGAAGTTCTGTAGATTTTAGAAAATCAGTGGCAAATTCTAGAAGGAGGAATGATAACTTACAGCATTTTATATTTCTTTTTCCCCTTTAAATAAAGCAGTTAGGTTTGTGTGTATAACATTTATGTTACAGTTGGATTAACTGTACCACAGGTAATAGTATTTTTCTATTTACGGTGTGTTGTTTTTTTTTAATTGAACTCTTAATATATAAATCTCATATTTTTCTGTTTTCTAGATCACTACAGATTAAAAATCAAAGAAAAGGCATGAATACAGTTATTTTTTTATTAATCGCGCTTTTACTTTATTCCATTTTATTTCGTCATACGTGAAATAAGGATAGGATTGTACTACATGTAAATTTTTCTTAGACATTTATTCTTCTACCGTCAAAAGATGTCACGTGCTTGTCTGTGCTCCCTGCAAATTCATGTATCATCTCTTGTCACCTTGATGCTTTGAACTTCTTACGTTGTTATCACTTATTTATTCTGAGGAGCAGGTTGAGTCATCTGACAGGTTTGTTTATTGAAAGGATGGGCCGATTTTCCTGATAGGGAGAAATTGCGACCTTGGGTTACGGTCTCCCCTCCCTCCTCAGATTTCCTTTATTGTATAAAAAAACATATGGTTTGAAATGATATTTTCTTTCTTTTCCTCTTCTGCTCTATGACAGCAATAAATCTTTTCAACACAGGTTTATTATGCTTTCATTTAAGATTTCCTTTTTCTTTAGCTCTATTCTTTTGCTTTGGTATTTCTGGGGACTTTTTTAAAATTTTACCTAGTGTTTATTGAACTCGGTGTTTTCTTATAGTTCCATAATCTCTCTCTCTGCGGTCATGTGGTTCTTAGTAGTAAATATTCATGCAAACTTTTATAGCCATCTGACCCGGGGGCTTTTTCAGAATTCTTTGTAGAAGTATTTATTTTTAAAAAAAGTTGTCCTTGAATTTTGGCTTACAACAGAAGTTGATTACTCGCCGGAACACTTAAAATGACTCAAATCACTCATGAAATACTCGCTTGATCGAATGGGATTACTCTGAAGCAACTATGCACTGAAAGGCATAGGCCTCGCTTATATAGGGTCAGTAGAAATTAAGAGACTGTTAAGAAAGTTCCAGATTATGCTATAGCCTACTTTCTCATAACTGATTATTAGTTTAACTGGGCTGTGAAAATTACTGGTGGTGTCCATTTTTGTGGGGGCGGTCTTGGAATTACCGTATTTTCCGGCTTAAAAGTGCGCGTTATATCACTTTTAAGCCATAACATAAGATCGAAATAAGGAGGCGCGTTATACGTCGGGTATAAAAATAATCTTTTTCCCGTGCAATTTCAAAATTTCATCCTCAACTTTTGACCATCCATGTATACCCCACGCGAAAATTTTTAATTTCAAGTCTCGGAATTATTTTGCAGTCGCACAGCAGGTGCATTTTTATTAAAGAAAATGAGTCATTCTCAATATTAGCATCTGATGAGATTAATTTTTCTCCATTCTAATTAGGTTTCACTCGTCTGTCGCAACCTTTATCTGTGTAGGGGAGGATTAACTCTCGAAGTGTAAACTCATCATTTAGATCTTGTTGGTCAAAAAGGAAGAAAGATTTTGCTAAGCTCAAAGAAAATGGACTTATATTCCTATGATTACGAGGATTGAATGTATTTTTTTTTTTTCGATGAAGAATAATTTTACTGCGATTGAAGCTAAATTAAGATTTCTGGCAACTGAATCAAATAGTTGTAGCGACAGCTGTATTATAAATTATATGGGCTTCTTTGCTTTACTACTTTACCGCTATCTTTTTAGATTAGTGGATAAACTATTGCGTTGCTATATCGTAGGACCGGGTTTTGATACCGGTCCATGGCTGCCGCCACAATTGGTTACCGCAAAACGTAAGCGAATTCTCTGCAATTTTATCTCCGCTCGCAAATGACAGATGACTCCACTAACGAGCTAGCTGTGCTCCAATCATTAACAAATATCTATTCCGTCCTGGATTAGCTGTTGGCTGAGTGGCTAGCGCTGTGATCCTCAGTTCATTATTTACGGGTGCGATTCCGTTTTGGGTGTGGTTGTTTGTAGTAGTTCGGAATCCACTTTAAACTGTAGGTCCCGGTCTAATTAGCACTAGGGTGCAAGAAATTACCGTAGAGTGACGAAACACTCCTGAACATTTCGTCCACTTGCACATGGTCTTTCAAAAAATTTGCATTGCAACTTCTTCATACGGCTCTCAACACAGAGCAAATCGCCCTATCTTCACCTTTCTTCGCCCATGCCCGCTGTTTACGGCAACGGGTATTGTGTACAGAGCCCGTGGATAGTTGCTACTACAATAATCTCCAACAAAAACGTCGGTCATCTATTATCTCTTTACACACGTGTATACTCAGGGACTAAATTTCTGTAGCCAAATTTATATTGAATTATATATATATACCTCCTTAAGGCACTACATCATGGCGATCATTTCATGGAGACGTTATTGGACTGCTACGTCTTAAAATCGTATTTCGATATCATTTTGATATTTCGGCTGCATTTGCATGCCAGATCTATTTAATTTTGTTCTATCTTCAAAAAAACAACTTTAAATTTAAAGATGTTTTTCTCCGTCGTTTTATTTTATTTATTTTTTAAATAAAAATCAAAATTCAGTGGGAACTGGTCGACGGGATGTGACTGTAATTTGTTTTTAAAAAAGATGTTTTTGTTTTGTAATGTCAGTTTGTAAAATAAAATCATTAGTTTTAAATATTTTTCTTTCTTTCATTTTTTTCGAATTAGTTTAAAAGTTTCACGGTTTTGATTTTTTTTTAAAGTAACTACTAGATATAATACTATGGAATGGATATTTTCATGATTTCGTTTTCCTGCAATTTCATCAGATCTTATTTATTTTCTTCGTAGTCGTAGCCCAAACACGCATCGTTAGGTTTATGATAATTATGGTCGTCGCTCACTGCGAAAGCGAAAATAATTATAATAATCGGACTCTTTCTACGAAATGTCATTCTGTTTACCTGAAGCTCATTCTATACGTTTAAATAAATATTCGTCCAACACGTAACGCGAGCCTTGAAGCCAATTTCACCTCGTTCGGCACTATGTCAAAATGCCCCCATTTAGTTCGAAAATTGTCGTCATGGAATTATAGTGTGTGTATATACAGAACTCGACCTTGGTTGCCATGGGATTTGATCGAACTCGGATGCTGTCCGTTCGACGCGCCAAATAATAATTGACGATCAAACGTCTTCCATTGATAACATATATGTCGCATATTTGATGAATTGAGGCTATTTTCTCCGCTTCAACGTTATTTTCTGATGTGGTGTTTTGTATTTCTGATTGTCAATAAATAATCCTGTGTAGTGACCTATAATTTGGATAATTTAACAATAAATTTAGGACAAGCGTATGTATATTTGTATTAATGAGATAACAGCTTTGAGGATAAATGTTATATTATATCTATTATGTTTTATGCTATTGCCTGGATGAATATAAACCAAATGTCCAACTGTCTGTAACTGTTGGTTTTCATCGACCAATTTTTATCGTTCTTGCGTTTGCTAAGTCGTAAAGACGATTTATAAGTTTTATCATTGTTATAATAATTATCATTATGTTTATTCTGTATTAATTTGTGGTTAGAACATGTTGTTAAATCCATCAAGGGGGTTTTTTTACTCGCTAATTTAAGTTTTAAAATGGATCCAAATTCATCAGCACGAATCTAAAATTTGTTTTAAAAAAATGATGGACACAAGTAAATATACTTACCGTGTTTTTTCTGTAGAATTAATTTAAAATGTAACTAGCATAACTAAATTAAACAGAACAGATTGTATTAGTTAGCAAAGTAATTTATTACTAGTAGTTCGAAATAAAAAGTATAATTAATTTCAGATACTGTAATGTCCAGTAGAAAGGCAAGGCACTCAGTACCGCAACCATGAATCATGGAAGAAATCTTCCATGGGCCTACATGTCGGCTTTCTAAAATCTCAATGGAACCATTAACAGGAAGCAACCAGCCTAGAGTGCTGCTAGTAGAGCTAAAGGTTTTAAGGATTGTCAGTAAAGAGTAATGATTTTATGATAGAGCGTAGAATTAATAGAGGTGTCACGTGTTACGGAAAAGTTATTAAAACTAAAACATTCTAGTTCCAAATTCCACCATGTTTTTTGCCCAACTTCATCAGAGCATTTTTGTACCAATTCTTATTACGGCTACAGCTTTTTTACAAAAGTTATATTATGACGAGTAGTTATTTGTGTTCTCTTTCCTTCCATATTCATTTGGAAAAAATGGCCGTACAGCGACAAACCTAACCAAACTTTCCTTCCATAGATTTTTTAAACTCTCAGAAAGTGAAGTGAGAAGACCTGACTGACCAATATAAAACAATCATGTAAAGCGACAGCTTGCCAATACCAACCCCAGAAATTCATCATGGATTACATAAGAGTCTGATTTATGTCACCCGTTATTTTAACATTCCTACTGTTTAAAATCGATTTCAAACCGCTACAACCATCCAGTTGTTATGTGAACTCACAACTGCAAAACTTAAGGCCATAATACTAACCACTCAGCCAACAGTTTTCCCGAGACCTCATGAACTTACCATTATATTGAAAAACGAGAAGATAAACAAACAAATCTTTTGCTAGTAATACTAAAAACGAAACTTTCCGTAATACTTTAGTAGTATACTTTACTAGAATACTTTCAGCTGTTTTTCGCTATTGAGGAAATTCGACATAAAAGAGAGGAATATTTGTAGAAGGCTGCAGTTTCGACGGTCGTGGAATTTCGTTATACCGTTATTGAAAATGAAACTGTGCGACCATAATAGATATTTGACAAAATGAAAATGGCAAACTTCCAGAAATCCTTTGTATTTTTAGTCTTTAGGCCATTAAGATTCCGAATGCGTATTTTCCTTTCGTTTTATTATTTCCAATGTACGTATTCATACACGGTCGTAACTAGTTTAATAATAACAATTGTTATAGAGGATCTACGAAAGATAACGTCGATTGCTTGAGCGAATTGTTCATAAAAAATTTTGATTTGTTTGTAATTAGTATTTAATGCATTCATTTTTCAGGGTGGACAAATCTTTTGTGCAATATGCAGTGCAGTTTCGTATCACACCTGCATCAGTTTGGATGTACTCTTTATTATTTGCACGAAGTGTATTGAGCCCGATTGAGCTATCTGGAAATGATTGATTTCAGATAGCTTAATGTACTTCGAACTTTGAAAAATCACTAATTTTATGATCATTACATTGAAATGGCTAAACATCTTCCATTCGTATTCTTATCTATCATTACGTTTAATATTTACTGATGGAATAAAATTAATTATATTATTTCCATATGTTTAACATTTATTTAATTACCTTCATAACTTACGTATTTGATATTGGCTCGATAAAAGTACCGAAAACCCCTTTTGAATATGCAGGTTTTATGTCGAAATTTCTTGCTTTCAAATTGAGGTTTGAGGTGACAATAGTCCGAATTTGTCTAAAGCTTCAATTTGTCAAATCATTGTTGCCAAATATCTGTACAGATAAAGCGCCAACATAGATAAATTGGAATTGTGTATTTTAAAATGTTTTGCAAACTTTATCCAGAGCTAAATATTTGTTAGTCAATAAATTAAAAAGAAAAGTAAATTCGCGTAAGATATGACTGGTTATTGCGCAAGAAAAAATTCAAATTCAGTGATTAAAGTTTTTAGATTATTGCCAATTTAAACTTTATATGTTTATTATTTTTCCCTTTGTGTGCGTTAAAAATGTTTGCTGTTTCCATTTGTTTGACTAGACCAGGGGTCGGCAACCTTTTGAGTCGGAAGAGCCAAAAGTTACAATTTACAAAATTTTTAAAGAGCCACAAATTTTTTTCTTGACAACAATAAATGGTATTCGCATAAATAAATTTTTTTAATGAAAAAATCTAATCTATTTATTCATAAGAAAAAATATCTATTTATTTTTATATAAGTAGTGTTTTTCGCAACATATTAGATAATATATATGGCATTATTAAATAATTACCTATTTAAGCAAAAATTTAAACAATTAAACATACACTTACAACACTAACTTGTACTTCAATGACAAACAATTGAGCAAATTCAATGGAAGCGATGGCTTTGCATGGTTATTTAAGTAGAAAGTTTAAACTTTACTAAACAATGTAACTTGTACTTAAAATAATAAAAAGTAAGCATTTGAGCAAACAAATTCAACGGAAGCGTTAGCTTTGCTTGGGTTTAGAAAGTTTGGATAATTTTTTTTAGCTCATTACTTGCTGTTTTAAGTTTCAAACACGACTCTAAATTTTCATTTGTTAGTTGGCTTCTTATTTACTTTCAATTATATTCATGCAAGAGAACGCTTGCTACCTGGAATACGTCAATCCGAAGATAGTCAGAACGATTTTTTTATTTATTTATTTTTTTAATAAAATAAATAATATTTGTGTATGGAACTAAAGAGCCGCAGCTTCACACCCAAAGAGCCACATGTTGCCGACCCCTGGACTAGGCCGATCTTCTTATAATTTAAACGAAAACCTAAGAATAACTATAATTTATAGATGTCAGAAAAAGGACCATGGATGATTTATTCTTTAGAATATAGGAGTGTAACGTTTTAAATTTTCGAAAAAATAAATAAATAATTAAATAAATCTCTTGCATTATTTTTAAAAAAATCTGCTAGAAGTACTTATTTATTACTAACCGTTTAGGAATCAACTGTTGGTCGCACTAAAGTGGATATTTTGCATATTCAGGGATCATGCCACAAAACTAACCAGTGAGATTTCTTTAGCACAATAATCATGATGACATTTTTGAAACAAATTGATTTGTTATTCTATAAATCGTATTTTATCTTAACTGTTTGCTTTGCCTTTTTTTATACCTTATTCAATCAATGCAACATCAAGTGGGTGGAAGTCTGAAGAATGTCCATTCACCAGATTGGTGTCCAGCAGACTTGTTCTTTTTTTCTTCTTTTTCTATTTTCTTAAAGAAAGAAAGAGGGGGTGATAAAAGATGAAAAATTCTAGAAAAATCATCAGTATTTTCAGCTATAACAAAAATGCTTATTAAGTAGCTTTCAGCAATTGCTAATAGAAAGATGGCGATGAATTCAGGAAGATCTTAATTTGGAGGTGAAAAGTATTAAGTGTGTCCTTTATTTATTCAATATTTTTTTATGAAAATAAATTTAAGCATCACCTTTACATTTATTTTCATAAAAATTCATTCCCAGACCCTTCTGATTACATAAAAAATTCGCAGATAGTTCTAAGTGCGTTTCTTTAATTACGGACATATGGCGAGCATGGGTGCAAGTTACGAGATATGACCAAGACGGAAAATGTAGGCAGCTTTATTTGCTTTCCTGCAGGAAGCGTCACGTTGCAGGAAAGCAATATTTACAGGTGATCAAAGAGTTTAATGCAATTATCTAGCTATATGTAATAATAACATACAATAAATTGCTTAGTAAAAAAAAATTAGCCTCGAAACTTTTGCATTGCATAACAGTGTGGCACAAATTTTATTCAAATCTCTCTCTTCTCTAAAAAAAACATTTCTACGCTATCCTTTTCCAGGTATTCCGTGAGTCTCCCGATTGTTTTGCTCATATATCGCAAAAACTACAAAACGAAGAAATACAAGATTCCGATTTCTTGTATAGAAATTAAAAAAATAATAAAATTAATTTCAATCTAAAGGACAATTTAAAGGCAAAAAAGGTGAAAGTAAGTCTTTTCGAGAATTGGCTGCTCTAAAAAATTTGTAATGTAAGTAATTTTTTAATGTCAAATTGTAAATTTTGAGCAATACAAAGATACTTGTAAAATATTGATGTCCATGCAAATTACGCATTTGGTCGTGGATGGTCTCGCAATTTGAATAATTTTTGACCAGAATTTAGAACATTAAAAAATTATTTAAAAAACGAAATGAATGAAGTGAAAGAAATTTTCCGTCCCACTTCTGTCCTCGGATATTTTCAAAAGACGGATTTCCGTCCTGTGGACGGAAAACTTGCACCCACGATGGCGAGGACGAATTTTATTATCTGTACCAACTGATAGTCTCAGTCGCTGCTGTTGTGAAACACTGAAAGGTTTCAACAGCTCTTGCCATGTTTTGGGTTTCTGCTCGAAAATTCATTCACATTATTTTTTCTCCTTTAAATGCTGAGTCACATAACGCCGACATCCTCGTGCCGAGAATTTGAGGGCTTATCACTCGTCGTTATCATGTCTGCTTGCGTAAAATCTCCTGGTTCCACTAATTGGTGATGTAACGCAGAAAAATAAACATGTCGCAATGTCTGTTTAAATCTAAACGCAGCATTTTATTCAGTGTGGCACGAGTACACAGTTTATTACCGAAAAGATTGGTCACAATCCACGTGAAAAAGATTTAGATTCATTTCTGTCAGCTGAGTCGGAGACAAAAACTTTTGTTAGAAATAATATAAGCGATGTCAACCAGTGCGTCCAATGAATATAATTTGAGATTTAAGAATTTTATTAATAAAAAGATAGTACAATTATGTGAGATTTTGATTTTCCTCCTACTGAGCAAGGAAGAATTTAATGCAACAGTTCAGTTAAAACTTCATCGAACTATGAAAATTTGCGGATAAAATAAGCAATCTGTTATTTACAAGAAGAATACGACACATTACCATTAACCAAAATACAATTTTAGCATTTGCTGTGGTGCGCGAGGCATTTGTTCGCGTACACACTAAGAGCATTAGAGCATAATGGAGCCGAGCATAAGAGTGCAGGTTCGATTTAAAACAGTGAAACTGAAGTGTAATTGTTTAAGTTTATATAAACCAGTGGGATCTCAACCGGTGTTCCATAAGAGCCTTGAGAATGGTCCGCGGGAGGGTTCAGCAGCACTAAATAATTATTTTCAATTAAAAAAACAAGCAAAGAAATCAGCTAAGTTCAATCAATAATTTTAGTAGATCTAAGATAAAAGTCAAGAACTCAAATTCGTTCACAAAAGTCACAGTGGGGAAAAGATTGAGGATAATAAATTCGTTTGTTAAAAAAAATATACCTTATCGCTCTTGAATTCGGCTACAGCTGATAGGGGTATGGCATGGTGGTCCGCAGACTTCTGTGAGTTGAGGACCACAGAAATAAACTAACTGAAACTTAATTGAGTTACTCATAGTAATTTAAAACACTGCTGACAATTATCCAGTGTCATTTAATTTGATATCCATTTGATTTTCATACGCATGATCAGAGGATTGATTTAAACCTGCTAGTGTTTAGTTAGCCGGTACATACATTCCAAAAGTTTCTACTTTTGCATTCAAAATACTAAATATATGCGCAAAGATCGGAGAAAACAGCGAACCTTGGAAAACGGGTTTTAAAAGACCTGTTCTTTATGTAATGCATTTAGTTTAAAAACCAGAGGTGGAGTTGAATGTTTGAGAGCAAAAGTTTTCTTCTCAAGAGTTACTATTCAGAGTTCAATTACTAAATATGTTGGCAGTGCCTGAATTAGAAATAGTTGAAAAAAATATGAATGTGAACAAAGTGATAATCATATGACGAAAAATAAGAGTTGCATAAATACTGAGCAGAAAATACTAAATTTTTCTATAAATAAATAGAATGAATAAGAAAACATAACCAAGAAGTAATAACAGATTTCCATCGTTTCATTTTTGTCAACAAATTATGAGCGGTCAACGTCTTGGTAGGAGTTATTAAATCTTCTGCAGGATTACTGGAACAGATCACGTTTTTATAACCCATTCTTTTAGTGTCCCTGAACTACGGTCACCAGACATACTGATTTTGCTGGATCTGTCTGCTGTTTCTAATATATACGTTCAGAATTTCATATTGATTCAATATACATACTGGAATATCATATCAGGATCGTAGCCACTCAAAATTAGTAATTGAGGCTTAGCTCAACCCACATTTCTGCCGAGAACTCGAAAATTTTTAATATTCATACATTAGCATTAAAAATTGAACAACTATGCTTACATTAATTAGCAATTACCAGAACAATTTTTAAATTAATTCTATTAGTTAATTATAAGCTACTCCTTTACATATAATAAATTAAACTATTCATTTGCAAAACTGGCTGCACTTACAATAAATAGATTCCAGTGGGTTGTTTCAGCCCCCTAAGCTCCCCTACTATGCCACTGTACAATAAGTAACAACACAACAACAACAACTTAAGTATTTTTTTTTTCTCTTCTCATAGAGAATTATATCTAATAACTATTTTTATTTTTTGAAAATAGAAAATGGTACAATGAAGTTTTAAAATAAAGAATAAATTATTTGTAGTTATTTAAAAACCTTTATCCTCCTCCCGTCCCTCTTCCACTCGAAGCTTCTTTGATTCTTTGGTAATGGGAAAAATCAACGGAGAAATATGATTCTTCTGGAATTGGGACAATTTCACAAGTTTCAACAGGCAATTTGAAATCCCAAACTAAAAAGTACCTGACGTGAAGTTTTTGCGACTCCTGACAA
>Ga0115856_100643_pt1:0-2500 | contig 12796 bp, 5 predicted proteins | sample InSIn4gowninarea_FD_83870 | JGI IMG/M metagenome (GOLD analysis project Ga0115856, IMG submission 83870)
CTTAGTTGCCTGACACGGTCGTGTAAGTAGTCGAGTAGCCTTGTTGTTACGAGCTACTGAGCGTAAGCCGTTCGTCAGCTAGATTTGTTGAGATACACTCTCCCCCACTGTTGCATCCGCCTCGCGCGGGTCCTCGGAGGGGGAGAACACCTTCCCGAAGAGGCTTCCGGGTGTTAGCCCGTGATAATTTGCCCTTCGCTGTTGCATCCGCCTCGAGCGGGTCCCTAGGGAAGGGGGTTGCCTAGGCACTCCGGCGCCCGATTGCTGGGGGGCCTAGGCCCTTAGGATGGGGGTCTACTCCTCCAGATACACAACTGGAGATGGGAGGTTGCCGCAAAAAAAAAAGCGGTTCACTCCGGGTGCCTGGCCGTGGCAGCCCGGAGTTGGTGCGGAGGGGTTTATTCTTTCAACAATTCGCGCCCCGCGCTCGAGCGTTTGCACGGCGTCAAGGGTCGCCGCGGGTGTCGGAGAGTATATAAGATGGAGCGGTGTGAGCGAGGTTAGAAAGCTACTGGAGGTTATATACCGACTGCTGGAAACCTTTCGGCCAAGTTCCGGCGCCTCGTCTAAGGGTCCGCTGCTACAGTAGTCCCGGTCAACGCCTAATGGCACCAGCTACCGCCGCGTATGCTGACGCCTGTGGGGTAGGCCTTTGCGAGCCTAAGGTAAACCTCTTGGGATAGCGGCGTCGCCGTCCTCCCAGGTAACGCGCCAAACGGTTCGCCCTTGCACTAGGGGGATACTTGGAAGGCCCGCGCTGGGCTGCCGTCGGGGCTCGCTCCCGGCAGAGGCTGCAGCGCGTTGGCGGTCCGGGCAAGGCGCATGTCCAGGCACCTAACCCGCCGCCGGCCTTCCAAGGCCGAAGCGGGCTGGCACCGCGGCGGCGACGGGGTATAGGAGCCCCGCTGCAGCCGGTCAGCCCGTGGAGGCACGCCGGGATTCCTGCACCGCGCTAGGTTTAGACGGCCTCCGGGTGGGCAGCCGTGGCGCTCGCGTAGCAGGAGGATTTCTCTTCTTTCTTTCCTCCTTTCTCTCGCTCTCTTTCTTTCTTCAATTTCGTTTCTTATCCGGGAGTCTTCCAACGCCTCCTCGCTCTTGCGGCTTGGTTCCGACCCCGTCCGGGTGCGCTCCCGTGGTGGATCGTGCTCCGCCGTGGAGCGGCGCACGCCGGGTGTCCAGCCGTGATGGATTGCCCTTTCACCGCTAGGGAGATCGCTCCGGGTGTCCGGTTGTGACAGAGCGTACTTTGCCGCCGAGGGGGCACGCTCCGGGTGTGCGGCCGTGACGGATCGAACTTGGTAGCAGGCATCCTGTCCCCGGAGCTTAGGGGCTCGATCACCACCGTTAGGCATCTAGCACCCCACCGGCCAGCTGAAACCCCCCCACGAATCGGCACCTGCCGCTCGCAACTCGGCGTCTCAGCCCTGGAGAGATGCGCCTCCGGGTATGCCCCCGTGACAGACCGTGCTCGGTGATAGATAGTTAATAGCTGGTATCTAGGGGCTTTGCGCCCGCCAGTTAGGCATGCAGGCCTCTAAAACAGGGCTTAAGCCCTCTAGCGATAGGCATCTGGACCCTGGAGGAACCGGCACGTCCGGGTACGCGATCGTGACGGCTTGGACTTGACTCTAACGGTAGCCTTACCATACACCTGCCATAACCTGGAACGGCTGGCCGAGCTACTCGAACCGGATAGTGCGGCCACATCGAAGCAGTGGCTCTCGTTAGATCTAGTCAGGCACTATACCTACCATCCCGGCTTAGACAGCAAGTGTTGCAGGTAGGTTGATTTCCGGCGGCTAGTAGCGGAGAGTAACACTCTCCACAGGGGTGATGATAGCTTGTTGCAGGGTCTGATCTGCTAAGGGCTTTTGATCTCCTATAGTTTCTGCAGGCGTCCGGCACGGAGTTCGGCTTCATTCGTTTCTACATGCCTAGTTGTAGACTAGCTTAGATAGACGACCTAGGTATAGCGCCTCTATAGCAGCCGAAACTAGTAAGGACTTCCAAAAGAAAAGAGGGTGGTCGAGCTCCGGGTATCCGTCTGTGAAATCCGACTTCGTAACAAGCACTCAAGCCCCGAAGATTAGGTACCTTGCACCCTATTACCGGGCCAGAAACCTCCTAAAGATAGGCGCCTAGCCCCCCAGCCGAGATGCCACTACCACTGGGAGCGCCGTACCTCCGGGTATGCATCCGTGAAAACTCGGCGGCTGGCCGACTTGCCTAACCTGGCTAGCGCGAAACTAATGTAATGAGCCCGCTCTATCTTCGTGTCCGTAGTCGGTCTGGCCGCTTAGAATATAGACGTTGGCACTAGTCAGCCTAACGCCGCCTCTCTTCCCTCTCTTCTCCGCCGCTCGGCTGCGTTCCGAACTTAAAGCCCCTCTAAAACCTTAACTAAGCTAGCCACAATCGATTCGATGTAGGTCTCACCGCTTGCAATAGATTCCACTAGAACCCTACCCGCTTGCGTCAATCGAGCGGGCGGTTTATGGGT
>Ga0115856_100644_pt1 | contig 12785 bp, 9 predicted proteins | sample InSIn4gowninarea_FD_83870 | JGI IMG/M metagenome (GOLD analysis project Ga0115856, IMG submission 83870)
GAACTTTTCTTTCTTTCTTTTTTTTTTTTTTTCAAAATAAAGAATTCATACAAAAATGTTTTTTTTTTCATAAACGTTTTAGATTTTTTGCAAACTTAAACTTGTCTGTCAAAAATGAAGACCAGTTCACATTTGTATTTCCATATTTTACTTTCCACATTTATTATTGTTGAATGCCTGATTCTTTAATTTAGGTATAAACATTTTCATGGAAAGAAAGTTAATATTTCTAAAAAATAACTGAAGTGTCTGGATTTTGATTTAATGAATTGAATTACAGTTGAATGGGTTAAAACTTGATGAAACTTAATGTATGACACTTAGAATTATCATGAACTGAGTGCATCTATATACATATAATGAAATTTGTTTAAGAAAACTTTGAAGAAATTGGAAGGATAAAACTTCTTAAGAAGAAAGGCTAAGAACATTTGATAAAATCATTAAATATGAAGTATCTGGTAATGGTTATTTACATTATTAAAATTGTTGATGTAGTATTGCACAAATTGCAAATTTGCTAATTAACTTGCACTTCAGTCAATAAAATAAAAATTAATTTACATATGAAACCTCAATTATTTAATTCAATGTTTGAAGACATAGAATTTATCTCTAAGATTCATTGATATCACTTTTAACAGAAGAAAAAAAAAACTTAAATAAAAAAAAACTTTGATTAGAAATTTTTTGAACAAAGACCAAATTTTACAGAATTTTAAAAGGAATAAACCAATTACATCTTTAGTCTATTCTGCTTCTAAAGGGGCTAAAAAAAAATCTATTGTAAAAAGATGCAACTGGTTAATATAGGAAATCGCTCTTATTATTAATTGTTGGTAATGGACATAAACAACATTTCTTAATCCTCCCTATCAGCTATGTTTGTTCCACAGTGGTAACAGACTTGATTTCTTTGCTTTTATACCATTCACCACACTTGTTTCACTGGACGGAGTGAAGTTTAGTATATAAAAGAAAGATTTTCGATATTTAAAGAAAGCCCACATAAATGTAAAATGTGTTTAAAAGCAATGAAAATGGTAATTTGGCAGTGTAAGCAAACATATAAAGTGGGGAAAAAACTTCTGAAACAAGCGATTTAATGTCGTAGAAATTTAGTGCTGAAAAAGATTAACTTCTTAAATGGATTTGATTGTATACATAAACACATACACACACACACATAACAAAAATACAGATTTAACAGGTTGACATATGATATATTACTTGCTTTTGTATTTTGTAATTCATTTTGATCTAAACAAAATAAAAAATAAAATTTAATCATTTAAAATATTAATTTTTTTATTATTTTCTTATTTTAGGGTGCAAATGTTTTCTATCGAGAAGCCTTTCCTCTGCCAGAATCTGCACATTCTGCAGTGGCAGTTCTATTACTCCATGGTCAAATGTTTTCATCAAAAACATGGCTTGACTTAGGAACTATTAATATCCTAGCTGCCATGGGATACCATACAGTTGCTATAGATCTGCCTGGTTAGTCTAAGTTGAGCAATTCACATTTATTTCCCTTTTAGCGAAACATATAAAATCACTACCAATATTTTATCATTGTTTAAATGATGTTTTATTATTAATACAAATACATGCAAAGAAATAAATGATAGCATTTTTATTTATTTTTTTAAGTTGAAATTTTAATGTTTTAAGTTATTCCCACATTCAAAAATAAAATGCCATTCAGTAGCATTGATCTCCTGCTGTATGATAGTTTTATTTCTTTGATGAATAAGTCAAATTTTCAATGTATTTTGTTTGAAAAATGCAAATGGATTTAAATTCTGTTTTCTTTACTTTTTGAAAGATTAATTATGTCAGCAACAGAAAAAAATATGTTTAAAACATTATTTCTTAGGTTTGTTTTATTAAATTATTGCAGACAAATCTTTTTTAAATTCAAGCATTTCAAATGTTGCCCTCAAAATACATTCTTTTGTTGTAATTTATCAAATATCCAGTGTTTAAATTATTATTACTGTCAAAAATACCATTTTAAAAGTACATGCTATTAAAGTAGAATTTAAACAAGTTGAACAAAAATCTCAATACCTAAAGCATATAAAATATTCATAAAAGAATTACATCTTTAACTACAATTACAGGATATGCAAATACGCCAGCAGTTAAGATTGCAGATAAAGCTGAATTCTTACATCACGTAATTCAAAGCTTTAATATGAATCATCCAGTTATTGTGAGTCCAAGCATGAGCGGATTTTTTTCATTGCCATATCTACTGAAAAACTGGAAGAATATAGCTGGATTTGTGCCTGTTGCACCAGTGGGAATTGAAGTTTTGGAAGAATTACCAACAACTAAAAATTCAGATTGGAAGAATCGTGTTTATCTTTCTCTACAAGAATTCCTTCATGATCCTGTTCCAGATTTGACTCATATTCAGGTAATATATTTGTGCTTTAAGTTAATGTCAGTAAAATTTTAGTAGAAAAATATAGCATATTTTATACATGTGCATCACATTTGCCAATTTGAGTTTTCATTCATATTCAGAATATTTTCCTTCCATTGGTAAAAGTATATTTTTATTTTGAAAAAGCACAAAAACTTGAGTTCATACTCACTATACAATAAAATAAGGAGTTTTAAATAAACAGCAACAGAAAAAAAATATTGTGCTTTCTTTGAAGCATTAACTATGCATTTTTCCAAAAGTGTTTAACAAAATCCTTCATTTATATAAAATTTGATGATGATATGTGACTTTCACAATAAAAAGGTATTTTTAAAAATAAAGATTACATTTCTTAAATTTTAAAAAATTATACAAAAAATAAGCAAAAATTATGTCATCTCATATTTAGAACTTAAATATGAATTATGTAATAGGATGATCAAAACAATGAGCCAGGGTTACAGGTTCATTTAAAAAAATGGGCAAAACTAGTGTCTTCATGCATACACTAATTCAGATCCAATTACCAGCTTCATTCATGGAATTAAATCAATGGAATGAATTCAGCCATTGAAACAAATTATACCGATTGGTTATACAAGAATGAAACAATTGAAAATTGTTTTAAATTCAAAGCAAATAAAGAAATAAATATGAAGTATGTTAAAATGAGTTTTATTAACGTTATGCAAAGGAAGTTTAAATACGTTTAATTTCATTTATGTTATATGATGTTAAAAAATGATGAGTATAAAAATATGAAAATTAGTATACACAAAACAAACTTTATTTGGTTATTGACTTACTTTATAAAAACCTACATACTTAAAATTATAATTTATAAATTAAAATATGGTAATAAGTTATTAACTTTATATGCAATCATATTACAAATATATATTTACAATTTATGCAGAAGATCAATGTATAGAGTAAAAGTTAAAGAATATATATAGGATATCAATGAATATATTCCTAGCAAGAATTTTCTCTTTACTTGTAAAATAACAATTATAGAAGTTAGCAAGCACAATAGTTTGCCATTTATAGTCATTGATCAAAGCTATATTGACTTGGGTGTTTAGCTTATCAAAACCTTCGCTATGTGAAAATATGTTCTCACTGTATTTGTTTTATTATAATTATAAACACTTAAAGCAAGCATTATATTGAAGTAAATAGAAAACCATGGTTAAATGTTTTACATATTAAAATCTATCAGAAAATGTTTAAATTAAATATTAAATTTAAATTCATACATGACATTTGTTACTTTTAAGACTTAAAATTTTAAATATTATATTGAACTCTTTACACAGCTTTTAATGTTTAGTTAATAATTGTATTTATAAATTTATTGTTTATTCTTTTTTTTTCAGACACCAACAATGGTTGTATTTGGAGAAAAAGACAGATCAAGAAGTTCTGCTTTATTAAGTTTGCTACCAGTTAGTCAATGTCAAGAAATACCAAATGGAAGACATCCTGCTTATCTAGATAATCCACAACTATGGCATCAATTGCTGTATAATTTCTTGTTGAATTTATCTAAAACTTACTGTTTAGAAACATAATATATGAAGCTTAAAATCCTATCTGAAAAACATGAAATGAATATAACCCGATGCTATGAAATAATGATAAATGAAAAAAAAAGAATGATGATAACTGTCATTAATGATTTACAAGATTTTTGATAAGATATATTTGATGTGATCAATTACTGAGATTATTTTTGTATGAAAAAGAAATCTGTTAAGAAGTCATAATTCTTGTAACATTTGATGTATAAATATATTTTTATGAAAGATATACATTTCAATATTCTAATAATTGTTATTTGTTATAATAGTTTGTAGTGAGTCATTTATTATAGATATATGTATATTTTGATATTAAACAGGGGCTATAAATTTTATTTAAATATTAGTGGCCTCCAGTCCCCTAGACTTGCTATGCTTGCTTTGTGAATAAACTAAAAAAACATGCACTATTATTTAACTAGAGCTGAATGATGCTCAAGTTTTGGCAAATTTTGCATTTCACTTGCTATACAAGTGATTCTATACAAGTGATCTTTCATATGTATTAAGCAAAATAATTTAAAGCCAGAGAACTATGCTCTTGCAGTATTATGGAACTGCTAGGCTAATACCCATATAATTAAATAGCATGCAATGCAGAATATAAACATTATACATATACAGTAGAGTCCCGCTAATCCGAGCTCCGCTTAATCCGAGGTAGCTTAAATATTTTTTTTAATTATTATTTCTCGTAAGTCCTTAAAATTTGTCACCAGCATGTTTAGCCGGCGATCAGTATTTCTTGGAATTTTCGCTTTTTCTTATAAGAATTAATAAAAGAAAAAACTCTATGATGAGTAAAGATGATTTTAAACAATGGTTCTCCGAGATATTTGTTCGAAAATAGAAAATCAATTTAGAACAACAGAAACTTCCTCATCAAGCACTTCTCTTGATAAATGATGCCCTGTCATATCTTAAAAATGAAGATTTAAAAAGTAGAAATATTAAAACCGTGTTCTTACCGGCAAAAATTACTAGCCTTCTTCAGCCTATGGTTTAAGGGATTATCAATGATCTTAGATTGAAGTACCAAAAAAAATATGCTCGACACTTTTTGAAATTTACTAGTTATTTTTTCCGCCATTTGATTTCTCATTTTTTAATTATATACATAAAACTGATTATTTTCTCTTTTATTTTATTATATAGTCCGCAGAATCTGAGTTGGTGTCTGACCCAATCAACTCGGATTATCGGGACTTGACTGTATATATAATCAGACGGGATAGTTATTAGTTAACATCTAAATTTAATGCTAATTAGTAATTAAAATTAGTTAATGTTCACTGTGGAAAAACCACAGTTACTCTACATTAAAACAACTTAATGAAAAACTGTGCAATTTGAAATATGAAGTAAGAGAAAAATGAAATAGGTTTTGAAAAATCAGAATGGCAATGATTGTTTTCAACAATGAATCAATTATAAATATCATTAATTTAATATTTATAAAACTAAGTAATCCAAAAAAATCTTTTTCATCTAAAAGAAAAATTTATAAGCTTTAAGCAGTATATTTTTAAAGCAAATATCTTTTTTTGTTGTTGAAAAAAAAGAGAGTTGCAAAATAGCAGATCTTTATCTCTCTTGGAAAAAATTTGCTGCTTTTACTGCTAATAGATTTTAACTTGTAGAGTAGCCAAGTGAATTCTTAAAAAGGCTAACTTTAATATAGAAAAGCTCTTGAACTACCCTCTGAACTGAAACTTTTTTTATGTTGGTTTGTCCTCCAAACATCTCTGTACAAATAAGTGGAATCTCATGTATTTATGTTTTGTAATTTTTGAGGTGCAAGTAAATCACTCTGTAGACTCATGAATTTTCTGAAGTAGAGGTGGGAGTAACTTTTATTTTAGAATAGTGAGAAAATTTTAAAAGTAGGAAAAAAGATTCTTAAAATTATCATTCAAACTTCCTTCTGTCTTCCCATCACTAGAACAACTTATAGTTTGATTCAATTTGCTAGAAAAGAAATTGAGTCTCTCTTTATTTGAGTTAATAACAAAGAAAATAATGAAAGGCAGTTCCAATACTGTTTTATTAGACTTATATACAAAACTTGATGTTTCATATATTAAAATATATATTCATATAAAGCAACAAATAATATATATTACATCTGTAGTTTAACAATGATTCTATGCCAAGCATTACCCAAAACACCTCGCAAATTCCATATAGGAGGAAAGGTATCTGGCTGAACATTATAAGAAGAATCTACTGCTTTACATATGATTTGCAACTCTGATGCTTTTTTGTTGGATACTGGAATATCAACCTGTAAAACAGTAAATACAGACCAATTTAGTTCAGAATGGTGCAAATAAGGATAGCAAGAGCTATATTAATTCTAAATGAAAACAAAAAATTTTAAAATTAAAGTTAAATATTTTAAAGTGTTGAAAACATATTTAAAACCTGTGATATTTTAAACAGTTTTCTTGCTCTTTAGCAAGTTTAAATGAGAAACGTAATTCAAGCACATAATATTCTTTCATATTAAATTCCTTATTTCACAACCACTTTATGCAAAGGTCAAATTTGCAATAACATTGATGGAATTAATGTTTGTAGATATCATTTAACATAAATAATACACATATTCACTGAATTACTTTTTTTTTAAATTTCTATTTTCAAAGATTGAATGTGTAGCTATCTTCATTCTGAATCCAATTACAATTTATCAAAAGGCTTTGGTGAAACTTTTATATCTTGAAGCTCAAGACTCAACATGGTTAGAGTTTAATTTTCTTGATGGGTTTTAACATTTCTTTGTCCCTTTTTCAACTGATATTTAATATGAATTATTAAAAACTGAGAAAATTATAGATAAGTCATGACAACTAAAATGTCCTATACATTTTTTCACCCAAAATTCTTACTTTTGAAAAAAAAAAAAATTCACAACACCTTTAACTTTATCATGACATAATTTCAACACAAATTTTGAATGACAAAATAACAATAATAATAAAATTTTTGACTTAGAATCAAACTTACGCTCCATAATGTCCAAGCCCAGCATCTGTACAATGGACTAGAATCTTGTTTCAAATCAGCAACAAACCAGGTTTTCCCTCCATCTGCAGTAACATCAACTCGGACTATCTTCCTTCCTCCACCACTCCATGCATAGCCTTGAGCTTTTAGGTATCCATCTTCCAACTTTACAGTAGAACCATCGGCAGGCTTGCAAATTGCAGAATTAACTGGCAACTCTTGAATTGCAGGTGACTTAGTGAAATCAACATTTTCCCAAGTGGTAGAGGGTGAAAAGCCTGTAACAAAGCATTTTTGTCCACTAATATAAATTTAAATATATACCATTTTTAATAAGAGTAAAGTAAGTCACATTACTCATAATACCAGTTTTGGAAACAGCATTTTGCGATATTGAATTAGACAAACTAAAAACATGAACCATATTTGTTTCTACAAAGCATTCCACAATGCCTTAATTTACTAAGTGTTTTATAAGAACAAGAGCTAAGTTTATAGTTTTAAGTATTTAATGTAAGCATAGAAAACATATCACTGTACCTTTATAGTCATTTCTCTGCCAATGACTACTGCTTTCTTCATCACTAACAATGATTTTTCCAAGCCACTTAACATTCCTAGCACCAACAATACCAGGTGCAACTATTCTTATGGGAAAACCATGATCTCTTGGAAGTTCTTTTCCATTCATTTCATATGCTAAGAGTACATCATTCTTTGGATCTAAAGCCTAAGAAAACAATGGAAATTTTATAAACTAATAAAATGTTTTGTTAAGAAGATTCAACAAAAAACTTTAAAAATATTTTGAACACTGATAAGTAAAATGTTTAAAAGCTTAGATGTATTGCTACCTCTAAATTGAAGCTAACTTACGAGGGTTGTTTTTTTTTTTTTCAACCTCCGATAGTCTGTAAAGGAAAGACGGGTAGATATAAAAAAATAAATTTATTACCATAAGTAATCAACAATCCAGGTTATTTCTCTACATAATCACCTTCACGATTGAGGCATTTGTCATATCTCAGAACAAGCTTTGCAATTCCCTCTTTATAAAATGATGCCGCCAGAGATTTGAAGTGCGTTGGTATGGTTTCTTTCGAGTTCCTCGTGAGTACAGGGAAGACCTTGAAACTTCTGGAAATTTCATGGACAATTCAGTTATGGTGAACCTACGGTTTTCTTTAACAACATGGTCAACTCGTTGAAAAATGTCATCTGTAGCGACATACTTGCGTCCTTGATCCCCTTCATCATGCACATCAGTTCGGCCATCTTTAAACTTTCGACACCATTCACGAACAATGACATCACTCATAAAGCTGTCTCCATACACTTTACTCATTCTTCGATGAATTTCTGACGCAGTATTCCCTTAGGCCTGCAAGAAACGAATGATACTTGGCGGGAGAATCAATAGACAGAGCTATGTTTACTTGACTGCAGCTCAGTAAGAAATGACATGTTAGACTCGGCAGTGACAGACCGTGTAGAGGGAGAGATGTGCATTCACCTACTGCGCAGACCAGCCGCCTCCCGCATGTCTGGCATTTATAGTGTGCGATCGGAGGTTGGAAAAAAAACAACCCTCGTAACTAAGGCAAATTATTTAATATCCAAAATATTTACAGAAACATATTAAAATTTAAAATGTGATTGAATTCATAATTAAATCTTTTCTTTTTAATTCTTTAAAAAATTCTACATACAATTCCAAGTTTTCTTTCATAATTATAACAAATTCTTTTAATGAATACTTTACAAAAGCAACCTTATTAATGGAAAACAAAATATTTTATGCCATTCTAAAATAAAAGAACCTAAGGAGTACATTGTTTGATCATTATCAACTAATTTTTAAATAAAATTATCATTTTCCCTTGCAGATCACAATGCATTTGTTTTTATTATTTCTTTTATAGATAAACTAAATTTACAAAAAGACTATAATGTATATAAGTGCTTTATAAAGATAAAAGTAATTAAAAATATAAGATTTTTCAAAAATAATTTTCTAATAAAAAGTAAATTAAGTTAAAAAAATCAAAACTTCAATAGTATTTATATCTAAGGAATCTGTGCTGGAAATATTTAAGAAAAGAGTTGAGGATAAATGTTGTCAAGCATAGTCTTCTAATGAAGGATTACCAAAACAAATTTATTTACTTTGATCATTAATCAGTGTTATGTGGGATTATGAAGAAATTTTAAAAAGCATTAATGATGTACTAATTATAAATTTATTATTAAAGGTTTAATTTTTTACGATACAATTTAATTCTAGGTGTTAAAAATGCTAGAAGAGTATCGTATTGGTAACCTACGTCTTGAAGATAGAGGGCTGCATGTTCGAGATATGGAAGATCCTTTTGCAGCAGATCCACATAGACACCCAATTTTAAAACCACGTTCAGTAAAGCCTTTTAATGCTGAACCTCCAATGGAGTTATTAGTGGAAAATTTTCTTACACCAAAGTATGTTTTTTCCCTATTAAAGGTTTTGTTTTTCTTAATCATGTAAGTAAAGAAAAATATTAAATTAATAACAGCATCTTAAAAAACTTTTGCAAGAATTTCTTTTCTAGTAATGTTCAAACCTTTTTTTTTTTTTGCCAACTGTGGCTGAATGGCTAGTGCTGTGGTCTTCAGTTCAACAGTGTGCGGGTTCGATTCCCGCCTTGGGCTTGGGTGTTTGTAGTGGTTTGGAATCCACTTTAAACAGTAGGTCCTGGACTAATTAGCCCTCATTTGCAAAAAAATGATAGTATAGAGACAAGCAGACAAACCAAACCTTTTTATAAAATTGGTATTAATAATGTGTATTTTCAACTTTTATTAGTGAGTATTTAAAAGAATATTTATTGTAGAACAAATATAAAGTTATAATTTGATGCTTATAAATATTTCCTTTTTCAACTGAAGCTGCTGATATTTAGATGATTTAAATTTATGCTTATGATAACTGTGTTTAATTTTGTTCATAGATAATACTTCTAAAACAACTTATAGTTTTCACCAGTAACACCTCTCTAATGTCATTATAAATATGTCCTTGTATAGATGTAAGAAGTTATTTTCACATATTTAAAGTTATGTGAAACAAGTTCATTAAAAAGAACTGAATGTCCTTAATCAAATGTTTAAATTACTTTTGAGTCAGACTAGACTTATTTAATCATCTATCATTTGTATATATGCATCTTGTGTGTAGCTACAGTTTTTACAGTGTTGCAAAATTAATTATTTTGATATGTTTTAAGTGCACTTCAGTTCAGCAGTTTGTAGGTTCGGTTCCTGCCTAGGGCTTGGGTATTTGTAGTGGTTCAGAATCCACTTTAAACAATATGTCCTGGTCTAATTAGTCTTCATGTGCTAAAGACTGTGACCATACAGCAATAAAACAAACCACTTGATATGCTTTAATAAAACATTTAGTAAAACACCTATCATCTGATTGTTTCTCAGAAATCTTTCAATGATTGTAATATTTGGTTTATAAATTAAACAAAATATAATGTCGCTTAAAGTTTTTTCTCAGTGGCCTTTTCATTTTTTGCTAATCAATGTTTTATGAAAAAATAACGCCAGTCAAATTTGAACAAGATTTAATTCTGATATTTTTATAAATTTTTGATTGCTAAAGTGATTTATACCTTTTTACATTTTGTGTATTGTTAAACACCCAAACGGAAAAATAAATAAAAAAGCCTTTATAAAATTTTATTTTCTAGTGTTCTTTGCAAAATGTATCATTTTTTCCTTCCAGCCATAATGAATTTGAGAACAAAAACATTAATTTTAATTGTTAGATACAATTTATTTTGAAAAAGTTTAAAAACCTTATTCATAATACATTCATAATATTCATAAAGAATTTGCCTTATTTTAGTCTTGTTTTTCACAAGCATGTTGCATAATGTGAAATAATATTAAAACCTAATTTTATGTTCCTGTAAAATGAACATTATTCTTATTACCAATGTCCACTATAACTCTATAATCTTTTTTCAGTGAAATTTTTTTTGTGCGCAATCACTTGCCTGTTCCTATTATTGATCCCAAAGAATATGAGCTAGAAATTGAAGGAATCGGCATAAAACCTGTTCATCTTTCTCTGAATGACTTAAAAACAAAGTTTAAGAAACATGTTGTAACCTCCACTATACAGTGTGCAGGAAATAGAAGATCTGAGTTAAATAAGGTATCCATTGTTATTTTACTAGTTAAAACTTTTTAATCTGTGAAATGCTCTGTGTGATTTCCTTTTTCTTTTAAATACTGATTCTGAGACTTAAACTGAGATAAAAGTAAATTTAATATAAAATAAGAAATAAAATGTTAGGTTTTGTTTGTCTTTTTTTTTTCTTAAAAAATAATGTTTTTAAAAAAAAAAAAAAATTAAAAAATTTTAAAATAGAAAAAAGGGTAAAAAAAAATTTAAAAAAAATAAACCAACCAAGTATGTAAGGTTGTAAGGGTGTTGCTTATTGAAATGGCAAACGAAAAGATAGAGAAACCTCTGGATTCTGTAATAACATCAATAGATGACAGTTAGGCTACTGTCTAAACAACTATTCTTATTGAATTTTCAATTGAATTCTTCTCTTTGTGCAACAAACTATACAATATTGTCACATTCAAAGTGTCAAAGATTAAGTAAAGGTACAATTTACGAAACAAATGCACTTTTATTGCTCACTTGGCAATAAACACAATGACAGTTGTCTTGACTTAGCTATTAACTTAAATGACTGATTTCGCTGGCGCTTATATATTTGTAGTAGAATATTCTGGAAGTAACTTTTCCCAAGAACAGAAAGAAGGTTCTAGAAACTTCTAGAACAGCAAACACAAAAGACGAAACTAACATAAGTGAGCTTCAGTACCTGCTGAGCTTCAAACCAACAACCTCACTAACAGAAGTCAGCTGCGCTACCCACTGAGCTATCAGTACCTGCTAATTGGGTTCTTGTTTGCGGCAATATTTATATTGTGTAGCTTGTGTGTGTATTTTTTTGGGGGGAAGGGGGGGTTCAGATGGTTCAAGCACTAGTTTTTTAACTATCGAAATGTTAGAAACATTTTCAATTAAAACATAGAATTGAGTAAAAATAACACTTTGTTTACTACTTTGTCTACATGTGTATGTCAAATTTTTTCTTAAGCTAATAGTCTAATTCCTTTTAATGCTGGGAGGAGGTGGTGGCTGGCATCATGACATGAAAAGATGAGAATTTTTTCCGTTTTCTGTATCATGTCCAATTTCTATAACTGAATTCATCTAGATTATAAATAATGTTAGAGTGAGCATGATGTAATAAGGGATTAATCCATGTGGCAACAATATTTACATATTGCTGCATTAAATTCATGTACAGTTGCTTTTAAATAATACTAGTGTAATAAGAACTGTTTCAATAAAATGCAGTCTCAAAAATTAAAATTTTATTTATTGTACGTTGTTGGAATATAGTTGAAAACTAGAGTTTATTTTATAATGCAGGTAAAAGAAGTGAAAGGCCTTTTTTGGGGTTCTTCTGCCATTAGCACTGCAGAATGGGGTGGAGCACGTTTGTATGATGTTTTGAATTATGCAGGTGTCAATTTTGAAGACCCTAAAATCCAGCATATTCAGTTTGAAGGTTTGGATACAGATCCTGCTAATAACCCATATGGTGCCTCAATTCCATCAGATAAGGTAATATTTTCTGTACTGATTTATCTAAATAAATATGTTTTATTTTCAGAGTATAGGG
>Ga0115856_100645_pt1 | contig 12782 bp, 5 predicted proteins | sample InSIn4gowninarea_FD_83870 | JGI IMG/M metagenome (GOLD analysis project Ga0115856, IMG submission 83870)
TTTTTTTTTTTTTTTTTTTTTTTTTTTTTTTTTTTTTTTTTTTTTTTTTTTTTTTTTTTTTTTTTTTTTTTTTTTTTTTTTTTTTTTTTCAATGTTTTCATTTTAATTTTCTTTTGTATTTTTCATTTTTATTTAGTTATTATTTTGTTTGATTTCTTTTTTCCTGCAGGGTCTGTGTTGATCCTTGACTATCAACCGGATCCCATTATGTGTCAATTTGATAGTTGATTTTAAATTTTTCATTATAATGTATCAAGTTTGACCCCACAATGTGACAATTTAATAGTTGTTCTTTAAAATTTCATTAGAATGGATCAATTCACCTACACTGCTTGTCAATTTGATAGTTTATTTTTATTTTTTTGTTACAATGTGTCAAGCTGTCTTAGGGTAAGATTTTGAAGCTGTTTCACTTTTAGCATTGAAAATAAAAAATACTCTTTGCATAATGACTCTTTCATTTAGGTATTCATTTACAAGAAAAAAATAGTCATAGAAAATTTTCATAATGCTATGGTTGAAATATGTTGAAAAGTTAAGGCTTTTGTAGTCATGATCTTTGGTTTTAATTCCATGGTTGAGAAATTGTAAAATTTTAAGGGTTTTCTAAGTCATGACATTTTATCCTTAACATCATTGTAAAAAAATATTGTAAATGTACCGAAAAAAAAATGGCTTTTATTGGTTTTTACTATCATGTTTCAAAAATATTGTAAAAAAAAAACTTTATTCCACCATCAACATTTTTCGTTTTCAAGCTATCATGTTTTTTCGGGTTTTTTTGGCTAGAGTTCTTGTTTTTAGTTTATAGTTCTCGTTTCAAAGTTTACATTGCTAGTGGTCATTGTAAGTATTGTAATAAGTTGGGTTATAAAGCTGCATGGGCAATATGTTTTTATTTTTAGAAGTATTGCTAGTTGTAGGTGTCATAGAACACCAAGGACAATGTTTTCTCAAGAGGGAGTGTTTTATAACATCACTGGTTAAAAATTCATGTAAAAAATATAGGACCAAGGTCATGGGACACATATTACAAGATAAATAGTAAAGAAAACATCCTAGTAGGTGTTCATTTGGTTTATTATGGCTAACGAAATTGGCAAAGGCAATGGAAAAACATCTGGAAATGCAAGAGGCATTAAATGGAATTTTATTTATGAAAATAATGGAAATTAGGAGAAAAGGAAGGTGAAAGGTCATAAGTTTCATGTGAGGAAGAAAATGAAGGAAAATAATGGAAAAATGAAGAAATTAAAGCCCTCATTTATAAAAAGGCTTTTGAGGACCAGTTGGTAGCTTTTTTCAATGTAGAATTTGGTCAGTTTTAGCTTAGACCTCTCTATTCTACTCTTTCTCATACTCTTGGACACTTAGAGTTTCCCTGGAGCACTCTTGGAGGAGTTTGGCATAATTGGGATTTTGGAGCAAGAAGGCAAAGGAAGAGCTGGTAAAGTGCAAGAAGACATCAAGATCAACAATTGCATTGGGTTTTTCTTGCATGTACCAAGTTGCATGTATGATCTCGTTGATAATTTTTGCATGCATGTTGTTTCATGGTTACAGTTTGTCATTGACATCGAGAAATGCTTGGATTCATGGTGGAATTTCTTAGCCTTTCCATTTCCTAGATAACCATGGTGTTGTGGGTGTCTTTCCTTTTGTTTTCTAGTTTTTTTTCATGTTCCTTATGGTTGTGGGTTGAGTTACTAGTTCTTGGAAGCCTTGGTTGGACAAACACTCTAGAGGCCCTGTAACATCTTGGGTTGAGTTACTAGTCTTGAAAGCCTTAGTTGGACAAACTCTATGGAATCCCTTGGTGGGTTTAGTTACTAGTCCTAGAAGCCTTAGTTAAACAAATGTTTTGGAAGCCCGACAATAGCTGTGGGTTGAGTTTTTAGTCGTGGAATCCCTCGTTGGAACAAACGCTTTGGAACCCTAGAAAACTTAGGTAGAGACCAATCTGGTGATGGTTACTAATGTCCAACTATGAGGTGGAATCACCAGTTGAGGATTGCAGTGGTTTTTCCTTTGTAAACCCTGGTTTGGTTTTGCTTGAGTTGTTATATGAGATCCCACATTCATGATTGGAATATGGCATGAGCGTGATCGGCTCAAAGAAAGATTTGGTTCAACCAATCTATGGTTAGATTGTATGTGAAAGTCCCATACTTGGTTTTATTTTTCATATGTTAATAAGAGATCTTTGCCTCTTTTATTTGATGGGTAAGTATACATGTTCATATGTGGTATTTATGGATATTATATCTTTGTTCTTTATACTGAATATATGTTGGTTATGAGGATGTTTTATGACAAAATTGATGTATGGATATCATCATGTCTTGATTAGAAAATGAATTAACAATGAATATATGACCTAATAAATGATAATTTAGCTATTGTGAAAAGGAATCAATTCTTCCTTATGATTCTCAGATAAGTATGAGACTCCTGTGCTCTGATCTATTTGTATGACCCATAGAATGTATATTTGTGACATGTTTGATAAAATTCCTATCATGGCTAGTAGGGGTCCATTCAATTCATTGATCAATTGTTTCCATGAAGTTTTGGACAGTGGTCTGAGTCCTAGCCCTAAAAAAGTGGCACATAATCTAGGGTCATTCGAATAGAACTACCTGAAAAAGGCCATAGTTGCATGGATTCCTAGATGTGGGAGTGAATGGAGGGCCCTGATCATAGGAATGCCTTGTCATGGGAGTGACTAAGGCTCTAGGGAAGTGAAATTTCAACTTGTCTCAAGGGTTGGCCATCTGGAAGGGTTGGTTGGATCATGAATCTTATATATCATGTGTGGAAGGTCATAATGGTTTTGTTTTTTGGGTTCCACTTCCTTAATTGTACATGGGGATTTTAATCACATCATAGTAGCCTCTCATCACATGTTTACCCTGGCAGACTAGTTTACTTGGGTAAATGGGGAGGAGGGTGGTTACATCGGCCCATCCCATCAAATTTTGATCTTATATTTACACAAGGATATACGAAGGGTTTAATTTCACTATTTTATAAGTCACATGGTAGATATTTAATGATTCTGGCAGCTGACTATGTTGATAAAGTAGTGTGTGAAATTATTTTGATGCCTATGGTGGATTTATTAGTTTTTTATTAGTTGTAGATTTTGTGGTGAGAGTTCAAGTAAACTTTCATTTCTTTCAATTATGTTTATAAAATTGGTTGGTGGTTCTTAAAGTGGAAGACCATGTCTAAAACATCAATTCTTGTGTGTTAGTAAGGCCAAGTTGTTTGATAAACTTTTAAACACATTGAGTATCCATACCTACATACTAGCAACTGACGGATAACTGAAATAAAAATATCGGATAGATGGTGGTTGGTCCATAGGATGGTTCATTACTTGACGACTTTTATCATGGAAAACTCGATGAGATGAGGTGTAAACAATGTTTATCTTTCAATGTTCATTAATGGTGGTTAGAGGTGGTTACGTTTTAAATGGAGGTTAAGTGACAACTCAAAGATGTGGTGGTGAAAGAGAAATGTTTGTGAGATTTCAGAGTGGATGTGAGTGTTGATGAAGACTAGTTAGACATAGATTATCATTGTTGTTGTAATATGTGTTTTTAATGTTTTCCATGTAAGCATTAAGTGAGGATATTGGAAGTAATTCTTCCATGTGTTATAGTAGGTTGTCATTGTTAGTTCCCAAGCATCAATATGAAGGTTGTTTTTCCATATATATGAGTTGTTGTCATGATGCAGTTATGTCGAAGTTAGTGATTTATGTCTTATATATTTGTAACTATTGTTATCAATAAATATATCAAAGGGTGTTTGCCATTGTGTGTAATCACTATCTAATCTCTCTCTATTTTCTAACAATAGATGCCTTATGAGCTCACCTTGTAATACATAGTGAAAGCAAAGTTGAAAAAAATATATACAATATATTCACTTTATTTACATTATTGCTATATTTCCTTTTGTGTTTTGCCTTAACAACTTATATATCTATTTTTAATATACAACAATATCCAATTTATATTCGAGATTTGAGCCATATATGGGAGATCACAAGATTGAAAGAGGAACATTTGCTACAATCATAGGAAATCATTTCAATGTTTGAAGGTATCATTTTAAAACATAAATTAAAATAAAGCATGATATTTTTACTGAATAGGATAAGTAAAAATTTTCAAAGATTTTTTTTCTAAAATGTATTGCACGCAACATATCTTTAAAACAATATTGCAGAAATTAGAACCTAAAATAAAGATTATTTTTCATTATAGACTTGGCTCTATCCATTATGCCAATTTTGTTCTATGAATGCATTGCTATTTATTTATCATTTTCACACACCTATATCTATTCTAGTAACTTGACCAAGAATGACACATTTCTTCCTCTTACAAGGATGATTTTAATAAAAATATTTCTCAAACATTAATAAAATCATATATCCATATTTCCATGAATTCCTTTAATGAAAAATCAAAATATTTACTAAAATGATTTTATCCCTTAAAACCATTCATTGTCTGAAATCCATATCTTTCTTTGAAATCCGTGTCTTATTTTGACCTGTCAAACTATTTCCTCCCTCATGAATTTCATAAATAAAATCCCAATATATTTCTCTATAAACCCATACATGGTTTTGAACACATTCTCCTCTAATACTTCTCTATTGTAACATTTATTTGTTTATGAATTTCATAAATGAAGTTTACAAACTTTTTCCCAAAACCATTCATTGTTTTCATATTTATTTTCCACCATTTTTGGTATACTTATGAATGCATGAAACTTCATAAATAATTCTCATTTTCTTCTAGAAATCGTCAACTGTTTTTCTTCTCATCTCCCCCTTTTTTACTTTTGTAAAAAAGTTGGATAAGAAATTATCCAAATTTTGTCTTCACATACATTTTTCCTCTTTATAATTATTTTCCTCCTTATACCAAAGCCAAAAAAAAACATTGATTTGCCTACTCTATTAAATTTCATTTTCACCTATGTAAAATTATTTCACAAGGAGGAAATCTCTTTATAACATTAGAATGATTTGTTTTTTAAATGTACTTCTATAACATGTATCTTCAATTTTACTTGTATGAGGATATATTCCAATTCTTGACGTAACCTCCTCTTCCTTCAATATTTCACCTATAAGTATTTTAGAAAAATATCGATGTAATATATAAATTTCCTTGCATACCTATTAGACCTTATTCATTGATATTTATAAATCCAAATTAACGTAAAAAATAGTTTTAAAATGACCTTACGTGGGGTAGTAGATGGTAAATGGTTTAGGTATGGGGGATCCCACAATGCATGAGATAGAGATAGTTGTAAAATTATGTAAGAGTAAAAGAAATTTATGTTGGCGGGTGTGGGGGGATGTTGGGGGGTTGTGTGATTAGGTTAAACATTGAATATGAAGACCCCAACAAACCATAGATTTGTTACTTCACATGTCTTGAATTAATTTATATAACGATATTTTAATGTGTGAAATGTTTGGTGGGGACATAGGTTTTATTTGAATTTATGATTTGACTTATGAGTTGTTGTTATTGGATGAGGTATATAACATGGATTGGAGATTGGGTTTGGCTGGATAATTTTTTTTAAATAAAAAGTATTAATAAAATAAATAAATAATTTTATAAAAATATGTAATATATTATTTTATAAAATTAAATTTATTTAAATTTAAAACAAAAAATGCATAGGAAAAAACATATGGACTATTTTCCTCATCAATTTTGTTTATGCTGGAAGATTTTCCATTGGAATAAACTCATAATTTTTGAAAAAAAAATTGTAAATTTTAAGGGTTTCAAAAAAAGTAACAACATTAGGCTCCAACTAGGGACTGCTCCCCCCTATGGGATGCAGAGAACTAGTGGACCAACTGCCTTGATTATGTTGGGCATGGAGTCCTACCATAAGAAAATTAATAATTTGTATTTTCAAGCCTGCAATATGTGGACTGAAACCTACTCTACACTTTGAAATTGTAAGCTTCCAACTAAAATCAAACTATCAGCTATCGCAAGTAAAAGTAAGTACAACATTCCTTAATACATTGGGCTAGTGGAGTCAATAGTCAAAAAATGTTCCTCTTCCCATCTCCTGCAACTTATTTCACTACAAACAGACCAAATTGCACACTACAACTAGAATCCAAACTGAAACAAATGTTGATCTATTGCACACAGAAATTTATTTATTCTCAAAACCATACACTACATATTAAATTCTGAAAATTACTAATTCAATCCTACAACATCTATCTAACTCAGCTGGAAATATGCATTGTTACGTGTAGTCCTGCTTCCAGTGCAACCATGTGAGGATTGGATTGATTGACATGCCACCTTGCATGAAGTTGAAGATATGAAATATATTTACAATTTGAAACATAAACTCATAGGAAATTGATAGTTATAGGTGAACATGGAAAGAAACATCCTCTGCAAATATCTAAAGTTTCTAATTATTTTCAACATGAAGAATATTTTTTTTTTGAATGCAAACGTCAATGAACCTTGAGCTATCGCATCAGTGGATGTAACTAACATCGACAACCAGTGGAATTGATAACCCAGTGGAATCATCATATAAAGAAAGTGGAGCTTCCAGGTGAAGAAATTGCAACCAATATCGAACACCTACTCCTTGTTCACCAACAAGGAATAGGACTAGTCAATTAGAGTTCTCTGAGGATAGATCTCTTTGTTACTTCGCTCCTTGACAATGGAACCAAACATTGTATTTGTTTCTTAAAGGTAGTTCTCGGCTATGAAACTATGTTGAGAAACCAAATCAACCAAACTTAGGTTCAAGTTGGCCCTCAAACTAGTGGCAGTTCCCTCAAGTGTTACAAGGTTTTTTTAATGTTGTTCACTGTCACTGGATAACAAAATTTGAAGGAAAATGTCCAGATCTATGATTTGTTGTAGGTGGTCGTTGATGAATATCTATTCTCTTCTCATAAATAAATGTATCTCTTGCTGAAACTTAATCAAAGTGCCAATGTCTAATTCCGATAGAAAACATAGCTCGAAGAGTTTTATGGAGAAATAGAAGAGTATAATTAAGTATTCATATTGAATAGTTAATATATCAAATATAGTATATGCATGTAGACGGATTCTACACCCAAAGGGATATACATTTAAGGGATGACAAAGTGCAACAATGAAATGATGTAGAGGAGCTAATTGAAACAGATTATTCAATTAGCTACTCTCAGTGTCGACGATAACTTTGTAGTGAGTTGTGATAGAGATTCATACTTAAACCTAGTCTTTCCATAACTCCCATGTTACCTTGAACGTATGCAGAAACAGATTATGGAATAACAGGGAAAGGCATACATGAGAAACAATTTATATCATAAAACTGAAGTGAGAATAATTCAATTAAAATTCTTGTGCTAAAAGTCTTTGCAAAAATTCCAGAGTTTTGTCATCAAAATCCAACACTTTTACAATGAAAATGAAACATTATATAGGAAAAAATATTCATCAAATTGTCACTATTCTATAGGAAACAAATCCTATCAAATAAATTAAAAATACAATATGTTGCAGAAAATTTAGAAATGGCAAAAAGGCTTCTACCTTAAAATCATAGAGGGATCCTTTATTTTATGATTCTTTTGCTAAAAAATCTGAATTTGTTTAAAATTCCACCCTGTAAATTTGGAAATGATTACTCGAATGCTAATTTTATTCCCTGAAATAAGGAAATTGGCTACCGTTTGCTGATTGATTGCCTTTATTCTTGAAACTAAATTATCATTTTTTGTCACAAATCTTCCTAAATCTTCTACTTATTGATCTTTTACCTTGGAATATGGAGGTTGTTGAAGTTTCACCATAAAACTTAGTTAATATTCCCATAATTTAGTTCAATGATCCCTTTTTATAGAATTGATTAATCCCCTATCCTTTGATAAATTTCTTTAATAATTCAATTATCTTAATTATCCTCTAGGTTCTTAGTCATTGTTGAGAAATTTGAAAATGATTTGGAAATCATTGATTTTTTTGTCACTCTTTAATTTTCAAAAATATAGATCTTAAATTTTTGGCAATAAGATATTTTGATACAAATATTTCCCAAAAAATTATAAAATCATATTCTGATATTTCCATGAATTCCATACATGAAAACTCAAAAAAAAATCCTCAAATGATTTAGCCCCATAAAACCATTCGTTGTTTGAAATCCATGTCTTGTTTTGAAACCCATGTCTTGTATTGAAATCTATGTCTTGTTTTGACCTGTAAAATTGTTCCTTCCCTCATGAATTTCATAAATCAAATCCTAAAATATTACTCTATGAACGCATCCATGCTTTTGAAAATCACTTCCTGTAATACTTCTCCATTGTAAAATTTATTTGTTTATGAATTTGATAAATGAAATTTATAAATATTTATCCAAAACCATTCACTATTTTCATATTTAGTTTTTCCACTTTTGGTACACTTATGAATGAGTGAAACTTCATAAATAATTATCATTTTTCTCTCGAAATCATCTACTATTTTTCTTCACATGGTTTTGAAAACCATGTCTCCAACCATGTTTAGTAAATTATGATAATATCTTCTCATTCCCGCCTTTTTGACTTTTAAAAAAATTTTGGATGAGAAATTTTCCAAATTTTCTCTACTTACATTTTTCCTCTTTATAATTATTTCCCTCCTTATACCATAGCAAAAAAAAATATTCATTTATCTGCTCTCTAAAATTTCGTTTTCAATCGTGTAAAATTATTTCATAGGGAGGAAATATCTTTAAAATATTGGAATTATTTGTTTTTCAATTGTAATTTAAAAATTTGAAAATTCATTTTTACCTATATGAGAATATATTTCGATTGTTGACTTAGCCTCCTCTTCCTTCAATCTTTCACTTGTAAGCTCATTTAAGAAAAATACGATTGTAAAAGTCTTCCCTCTACAATCCCCTTTCGTAGATACTTTATGACCGCTTGAGGTAAATCATATAATGATATTTTAATGTCTGCAATGTCGAGTGGGTACAAAGGTTGTATTTAATGTGAGTTGTTATTGTTGGCTAACATATATAACATGGATTTGGAAATTGGGTTTGGCCGGGTAACTTTTTTAAAATAAAAAAGTATTAATAAATTCACTAAATAATTTTATAAAATATATAATTTTATAAAATATATAATTTTATAAAATTAAATTTATTTAATTTCAAAACTAAAAATGGCACTAAAAAATACATAGGAACTATTTTCCTCTTCAAATCTATATATGCCAGATGATTTGGCCAAAGAATAAACTGGTAATTTTTGAAAAAAAAAATTGTAGCTTTGAAGGGTGTCAAAAAAAGTTATAGCCGAAAGGATCAACCCAAAAAGGTGACTTCATGGGTAAAATGAGAGGTTAGATGTACAAAAGTTTTGAGGATGGCACCCTAAGAGCATTATTCTTTTCTCAAAATATTTTGCATTAGTTAGCATATGGAGGATTTTTCTAGGTGAAGAATTGAGTTGTTATACGGTGATTGAAAAATATATTTATCCATATTCTATGGAATATTGGATAAGGGAATTTGATCAATCTAATCGTAATATTTTAGTGATGTAGACGATCATTATGCTGTATTTTCCTTTGATGGGAGAAGGTAAGTGTTAGATTCGAGGGTGGGTGTGGCCACTTTCGCTCGTATCAAGGAGGATGCATGGTTTGGGAGTGTAATCCACCACCTAAATGAACCACAAATAATTTAATAAAAAAGGGACATATATTTTTTTCGTACATTCCGACATTTTAAATCCACATACAACTTAAATTTGGAGGTAGGGATGGCTTATGATAGATAAAACATGCTTAATAGGCAATGAATTAGTTTCATAGAATGAGTTTTAATCATCTTTAGAGAGGAGTAATGTTTGAATTGAGGAAAATCAAGGAAAACTACAATGATATTTTTATCCTTTGGGGGTTTATATGCCCATGTTTTAATATATGATTCTAAGCATAAAAGAAGGAAGGAGAAAACTTCAACGGTGTAGTATTATCTTTGGAATTTGAAATGTGCTAAAGAATAGTTGTTTATGTAGTGTTTATTAATGAAAAAATATTAACTTGGGATAAATTGTAGAAGAGGAATTAGGAGGATCATTACATATGTGCTCTTTAGAGACTTATTGAAAAGAAAAATGGTCAATTCATCATTCATTATCAATGTTCTAAACAAGTGTGTTAGAAGTGGAGGTCGTAACAACATTAGAAAATGTTTTTCCTAGTCGATTATATTGATTTACATTTTAGGAATTGAATAGGGAATACAAAAGAAAAGAATTTTATGGCTCTTCCATTAACATTTCCATGGGTGAAACAAATGGCCATGAAGGGCACTTGAATTTTTAAATAAAATTACATTTTTAAAATGAATTTTGTAACCAATGGACTCAACATATGTAAAAATTGAGAAAGGAATACACAAACAAAACATTCTAATATTGTTGCATTAACAATGGCAAGGGAGATTCGAATGGCCATAAACCTTTCATTATTTTAAGAAAAGTACATTTCTTCAGTAAAATTTGTACCTAATTGGATCAACATATAGAGCAATTTCGTACATTGTAAAAGGAAAATCTATTTGACGATAGTGGTTAAAAATAAACATTTTTTGATAGGACATCACGATGAGATCTCAAGTATGTCGACTTAGAGGGTTCTATCTTTTAGATATAATTACTTGATTAATTTTAGGACATGAATATGATACATATTGTGTAATTGTGAAGAATTGATGACAATTAAAATAGTATTTTCCATGACAAATAAAAAAAAAATAACAATTTATTTACTGATAAAAATATATATATAAACATTAGGTGAAAGGAGGTTTGTTGACTTTTGAAAAGATGATGCAAATTTATTTTTTAAAGAATATTATTTCTTCTTAACATATATATATGGTGGAGATGGCAAAGTAAAATTGGTGGGGAGAGTCAACAAACAACAACCATCATCGTGGTGTCCAACTGTCATCGTCAACATTTCTACAACAGGTGTCGTCCTGGTCGTTTGACATTCGTAACGCTACAGATAACCGACCTTAAAATAATGGCAACCAAAGTCGGGATTTTTTTTCCTTATCCAAAAGTGCGTGTTTCTCTACTTCCATCATTTTGCAGAGTGTTGCATTCCTCCAATAGAAACAAATACTCATGTTGCAATGCTTGATATTCCTTCTCTACTTTAGTGGGCGATTTGGACGATCACTTGACAAAGACTTAGGAGTTGTTACCTTTCTACTCATAATTCCCACTCTTTTGCCTATTTTTTAATGTTTTTGGAATCTTTGTTGCTCCATCCACTTCGTCCTCGTCATTTTCTTGAAACTAGGGTACCAAAGTAGTTTCACACATTCGTTTCCGCATTGGCCTCTCAGACTCTAAGGCATTGTCATCCGTATCCATATTCAGGTATAGTTCAAATATTTCTCATTTAATGGGTTCTGAATATTCTGGTCGACCACGTGAAGGAGAGTTTCACCTGTCACATATCTCCCTAAAATTCCCACTCTCCTTCCGCTTTTTTATGCTTTGGGCATCTTCGTTGCTTCATCCACTCCGGTCACCTTGTGTTCTTTGAGACAATGGCTTTCTCACTAGATTCTTAGACTTTGGTGCATTATCATCCAAATCCGTATACGTATTTGGTTCTTCCAGTTTTCTAGATCAAATATTTCTAATTTATGTAGAGATCACTGCTAAAAATTAGTTCAGTGAGCAGTTGTTAAAGTATATGAAAAATGATCTCCTATTTTCCTATATTTCTTAAATACATATTCATCTTAGGACTTTTTTTCTTTTCTTCATGTTAACATTTACCAGAATTAGTAAAATAGAATAAAATTAGCGTGTGAATAGTGTAAAATTACCGGAACAATTAAAAAGGAATCCATAAACTTGACTTCCCTACTGCAACATCTGAAAGAATACCTGTTATTGGGTATGCAAGTCAAGGAAACTTCAAAACCTTATGTTGATACCTTGAGAATTTAGTTCCTAATAAGCACAAAGTTCGCTTTTTGCCCTGAGCTTCCCGACTTAAAAAGGATAAGTAACATACTACAAAAAAGTTAGGTAACCGGCAAAAAAATGGAAAGAAAAGAATAATAGCTTGATGCAAAATTCAACCAGAAAATTCTTAGGATTTTCTTTCCCTCTTCTTGTACAACCCTGAATCCAAATGCTTCATTTATAATACTACGAAAGATTTTTTTCTCTAAAAAAAATTATTAAATTATTATTAATAATTTTCAAATAACTCAAAACGTTTGGTTTCATGGACATTTCCTCTCTATATAAACCGCCCCTTCAGTTTCATTCTTACAACGCTTTTCGGCTTGCATTTGAAAATAAGCAAGACATCCAAGCAGAGGCCAACAACGATACCCCAATCTTTCAACTTCATGTCAATGATTCTATCCAGCAGGCGCTCTGAATTTCAATCCATGAAGGTTGGTAAGCACCCTAAATATGTTTTCTAATTTTGTTATTTAAGGTCCGTCTATCTTTCAGTGCTCTACATTGCACCTATCCCTTGTTTATAATATCAGGTTTTCGGCGTATTTTCATTTGATGTATGATCAAGAGTGTAATTTTTTTTCACAGATTGCATTTGGGATTGGGGCGTTGGAAATGAAGGCTTTAGTCACAAATTTTCTTAAAAGTTTCAGATTATGATACTATAACTGCATAATTTTTTTCTTTT
>Ga0115856_100005_pt2 | contig 12765 bp, 15 predicted proteins | sample InSIn4gowninarea_FD_83870 | JGI IMG/M metagenome (GOLD analysis project Ga0115856, IMG submission 83870)
TAATCATTCAAAACATGTCCTTCATAATAAAGCCAAGGCATACATTTTCATGCCAACTTTCTTATTGAAAATAATGAGAAAGCAAACCAAAAACTAATCTCTCTCCCCTAATTTGTGGATTTCAGTTTACCCTTCCTCCTAGCTTGATGCTGATGATTCTAGTCATACCTAATATGATTCTCACAACCCCATTTGGTGACTTTTGAGGTTCCATATGACCCTTTTACATCTTGGTAATAAGGTATAATAACCTTCTACCATGTTTGCCCATAAATCTGACTTTTGGTGCATATACATGGTTTATGCCCCCTTACAACATTTCCATGAGACGTGTTTGCATATTTCAACAATTTTTGGGTCCCAACCATATGTTTGTTTTCTTGAACCACCTTCAATATTATGAAGAGGAGCAACCATTCAAACCATGTACAAGGTCTTCATAATTCTAGACTGATTTGTAACTAGGTCACCACCGTACATTTCAACCATGCATGAGCCCTTCATATCTCTAAACTACTTTTGTAGCAACCATACATGTCCTATACCACATGTGGTACTCTATGAAGCTCAACTGTCTTTTGACCTATCTTTAGGCCAAAGGATATGAAGAGGCACGTGTTTGTTGCTATAAGCCTCTTTGGTTTACTTAGATAGTCCTCTTCTCTATTATTATCCCAACATCTTCATGGGATAATAACTCCATGTTTACACAAGTATAGAGAGGGTCTATGTGAACAACTTACTACCGTCAATCCTCACCAATGGTTGTAACAAGATGCTGACATGATTTCCATTTTCTTTGCAAATGTAGTGAGGAGGTTGGTCGTTGGCATGTGAATTAATGCCGATATATATTCTATAAAAATATCCCCATGATTGGATGTTGAAGCATCAAGGTATTTGTCTATGAAGGCTTGTAAAATTCCACTAAAGCACACTGCCAAAATATTCCAATTGTAATAAAAGTAGAACCACTTCACACCACATTGAATGATAGTTAGATTTGCAAGAGATGAATTGCACTAAATTGAAAAGGAAGTCCCTAAAAAATACCTTAACATGAGAGAGAGAGAGAGGAGGAGTAGGTGGAATTTTTATGTTAGTGGATCACATATTGTTATGTTCCATGTCTAGGACAAGGAACATAACAATATGTCATAGCCAAGCTAGTGGATCACATATTGTTATGTTCCATGTCTAGGACATAATGTGGTTAATGTTTATTAGTGATCGATTAGATAGTTCATACTCAATGTGAACTAGATATTGTACTATATAATTGAGATTGTGTCTCATTTATGAGGGAGCATTTTTGGAGAGCCCTACCTTGGGATAGGGGCATCCTAAGGGTCTAAGCTACTTGCCCATTAGCAGTAGGCACACCGAGATGGCTGGTGAGGGTCAGCAAGGGTGCATGGTATGGGATGCCACATATGCCTTGGAGGTGTGGGAGCTGCTGTGGATCATGCAAGTAACTAGCTTGGGGGTGGATTGATAAATTGTGTATTCGGAGAGCCTATGGTTGGGTGGTGAAGCTACTGAACCCCTTTATATTCCCATTGATTTGTGCTTGTGCGGTGGTGAATAGACTCTCATATTCAACCTTGTGAGTATCACTCATGGGTGGTTACTCAAGTAGGTGCTCATATACTTAGGGTGGTTCATTTAGTATCAGAGCATGCATGGTGTAGTTGGCACGTGTGGGGTTGTTTTCTTTGAAGATCTATTGTATTTTGATTTTCAAATAAGGGAGAGAGAGATTAGTTTTTGGTTTGCTTTCTCATTATTTTCAATAAGAAAGTTGGCATGAAAATGTATGCCTTGGCTTTATTATGAAGGACATGTTTTGAATGATTAAAATAAAACACGCTGTTTGGAGAATTTCCAACCGATGATGGTTTTTTGTAAAAAAAATATATGCTATAAATTTTTTCTTATAAGCTTAATTTTAAAGCTTTAAACTTTACATTAAGGTAAAAAACCTTATTACTTACACGTTATATGATTTTGGTTAACCTGGTTATAGAAAAAATCCGAATTCTTATTTAATTAAATCATGAATGAAGATATTTTTTTGATGAAAATTGTTGAATGATGAAGACCAATGTCCTCTACATTTTGTCACCTAAAATTCCTTATAAATTTTGCCTCCGTTCTCATTTTTCAACTCGACCACATTTTTTCTTTCTATTTTAATATTCATCGAGTGCAATTCATAGTCTCTTTTATTGAACTACAAGAGATATTGTATTTAATACATTATAAAGAGAGTTTGACTAATGAAATCTACATAATCAATGACATTTGTAAAGTGAATCTTGTTTTGTAGCTCGTCAAAATGAAATTCTCTTAGAGAGACTTGTTTTATGTTTTTAAAACAAACAAAAGTGGCATGAATTCTTGTATTCTCCATATGATTCATATATTCATATAGACAAAAGTTCATATCCCTCTCTAAAGCTTGGACATAAGTTATTGGACTTCTTGTTATTTGGAATTCAAGCAAAAAAAAGGAGATTTTTTGTTTTGTTTACAACAAGGACAAAGAAGGACAAAATAGAAGGAGTTTGTTCTCTTTACAACAAGCACAAAGAAGTTTCCTTTCTTCTCTCAAAATGTGAGAAATCTAAGCTTTCAAGTAAATACAAAAGCCAACCTTGGTTATTTAAATAACCTAAAATTCCAAGTAAGTGTGTTATGTATAACCACTTAGACTCTTTTTATATAGAGTTTTTCATAGTTATTCAAGCCTACTTTTACGTGATTATTTTTGCACCAAATACTTGGAAAATTGTCATGCCTTTGTGGTGAGAAGAAACTATATGACAAAGATTAAAGTGTTCTTTACAATATTTCTTCCATCATAAATTTTTATCGTGAATAAGATCGTGTTTATGTGACTTGAAGATGGAATGTTCACATCTAGGTGATTGGTGCATTTAAATGAAAATTATATGGCTTGAAAATGAGTTGAAAATGAACCAAGGTTCAAACATAAAAAGAGTCATGTAGGTGCTTTGAGTCCTTAGCACCTAGGTTTGTGCATATGCTAGTGTTTGCACATGAGACTTGGGTTTAAAGTAAGAAAGTTAGAGTTTGTGAAAGAGTAATGAATAACCATTGACATGATTCCTTAAATGTGAACTTTTTGGTAGAAAATGGCTCGAAAATGGATACCATATCTTCTTCCTTCAGTGGTCATAGACTTATTACTTTGGGGTAGGACACTAGTGATCATATCCCGATAGTCCCTTAGGTTGGTGTGGTTGTAGGGGATGTTCCCCAGTTGCAACGATAGATGGTTCTCATGGATCGTGTCAAGTTAAGAGGGAGATTTTTTGTCCTCTTTACAAAAAAAGGAGATTTTTTGATCTCTTTACAACACGGACAAAGAAGTTTCCTTTCTTTGTCTGTGTTGTTCTCTTTAAAACATGGACAAAGAAGTTTCCTTTCTTCTCTCAAACTCTAAGAAGACCAAGCTTTCAGGTAAACACAAAAGCCAACCTTGGTTATTTTAAATAACCTAAAAGTCCAAGTAAGTGTTATGTATAACCACTTAGACTCTTTTTAAATAGAGTTTTTCATAGTTATTCAAGCCGACTTTTACATGATTATTTTTGCACCAAATACTTGGAAAACCGTCTTGCCTTTGTGGTGGTAAGAACTATATTACGATCATTAAAGTGTTCTTTTATAATATTTCTTCCATCACAAATTTTTATCATGAGAATAAAACTGTGTTTATGTGACTTGAAGATGGAATGTTCTCATTTGGGGGTTATTGGTGCATTTAACTAGCTTGAAAATGAGTTGAAAATGAACCAGGGTTCGAACATAAAAAGAGTCATGTAGGTGCTTTGAGTCTAGTGATTGGTTTGTCTTAGCACCTAGGGTTTGTGCATATGCTAGTGTGTCTGCACATGAGACTTGGGTTTAAAGTAAGAAAGTCAGAGTTTCTGAAAGAGCAATGAATAACCATTGACATAATTTCTTAAATGTGAACTTTTTGGTAGAAAAGAATGTGTGTAATAGTGGTGGCATGTGGTGGTGGTGCTAGCATGGTTACCTATAATTCATAATCTTTACCTCGAGAGATTGGCTCCTCTTCTCCTTGGCTTGCTTGGCTAGCCATGGACTTTTATAGGGCTCTCTTTGCTTTTATCTACTCATTCCTCACTCTTTGGGCCTGCCTCTTATTCATTTGTTGTCCTACCTCTTGCTAATATAGAGCTTTTCCTTCATCTTGTTGTTATTGGAGCATCTGTGGTGGTATGGCCAACTCCTCTTTCTCTAGGGGTATACCTATAGTGTTGCCATGTTATGGTAGTGATGTGTGTGAACACACTTAGGAACATAGGGGCACTTTTTCCCTCACTAGGAGGTTTTTTCCCCCATGCATTGTATATATGCCCAACACTTTAGGGCTATCTTATCTTTGTTCTTGCACACTAAGTAATACTACTTTTGTGTTGTGTACTCTTGAGCTTCTTCTTCTCCAAGTTGTGTGTGCATTCCTGTAACCCTAGTTCTAACATTTGGTATCAGAGTAGGCAAGAGCTTTGAGGTAGCATCACCAGGACCCTCCGTTTCATCTCCTCCGCTTGAGACGAGGTTTCACAAGCATCAATAGGTCAGTATATTTTGAGGTCGTTTTGCCCTCCATTTTTGCATTTCAAGTACTACGCACATAGTTTTGTCCTTTTGTGTAGATTTTTTGCATTTCAAGTTTTACACACATAGTTTTGTCCTTTTGTGTAGATTTTTTGTAAGGGTTTAGATCTGCAAGACAAGTGCATTTTGACCTATTTTGGGTTGTGCTAGATAGCATAATTTCATGCAAGTTACTCTCTATATAGGCAATAATTACATCAGGTATAGTCACTAGCCATGATAATAGTGATGTATTTCATATGTTACCTCTACTGATAAGTTAGATGGGACCAACTACCCACTATGGTCTTATATGATGCGCCATGTATTGGTTGCAAAGGGCTTCTGGAATATTGTGCAGGGTCATTATACTTGTCCTACTTTGGCAAGGACCATTATTGTTGGTGTTAAAGAAGGTGCAGTGGTAGATGTTGTTGCAGGTCCTTCTGTTGTGCTACTGTAGGTTCTGATGATGCAGGATGTACTCCTGAGCAGGCTAAATGGGATGGTAAAGATGCGCAGGCTAAATGGGATGGTAAAGATGCGCAGGCTAAATGGGATGGTAAAGATGCACAGGCTCATACCTTAATTGCGCTATTTGTTAAGCGTACCATCATCCCCCACATTCGTAGATGTAAGACTGCAAAGGATGCATGCGATATGCTTGCTCAATTGTATAAGGTTCAACTTATCTATGTAAGTAGTTGGAAAGTGAGCATATGAATGAAGGTGATCTTGTCGAATACTTATGCAGATCGTTCTTAATGATCTTCTAGATTCTTACCAGAGCTTTGCATCCACCCTCAGGTTGATGATAAAGGGTAATCCAAATGCCCTTCTGTTTGAGGAGCTGGTTTTCGTTTTGCTACAAGAAGAATAGTCCAGGCAGAACATAAATATTATGCATATTGCAGATCAAGCTTTTGTTGCTAGCCATAAAGGCAAAGGCAAATTTAAGCCAAAATTTGTGACAGGTGCAGATAGTGCAAATAAGGCTGATAAGGGTGAGCAGAAGAAAGAGAAGAAGGTTAGGTGTAACTATTACAAGGAACTTGGTCATATGATTAAGGAATATCATAAGGTGGCTGCGAAGAAGGTAAAGAAGAAAGAGGCTGGTATGGCTGTTATAGATACCTCCAACTCTAATGCTGAATCTGCTAATGTTGTGTAGGAGTGACAATGGCCATTTGCTGTGTAGTGCAGTTATGACCCATCTTTGCATGATGTATGTATGTCTATTACAGATTCACATGTATAGTATTTTGACAGTGGTGCTACTAAGCACATCACTTTGTAGCATGACATGTTCACTTTTGCCCCTATTGGTAATTCTATTACATGCACAAACAACTCCAAGTATCTAATGAGAGGAGTTGGAAAGATTGTGCTGCTAATGCTCTTTCACACTATTTGATGTATTGTATGTGCTTGGGATCAGAAAGAACTTATTATCAGTTTTTGCACTGAGATGATGACTAGGATTGGACTAGTCGTGAAGTTCATTGATGACAAATGCACAGTTCATGATCTTAGTGCAAGTGATACAATTGTGACATCAGGTTCATTATGTCATGGGCTGTATAAGCTCAATGCTTATAATAAATGTGTGGAAGATGTGGCATGTACAGTCATGGGGATACGCAGGCTGCTGTGTCACATGCAAAACTATGGCATGCACATTTTGAGCATCTGAATTTTACCAGTTTGATGCATTTGCAAAAATCTAAGATGGTTTCTTCATTACCTACATTGCAAGTGCCATCAAGACATGTTTGTGAAGGTTGTATTCTTGGTAAGATGCAGCGTGCTTTTTTTCCAAAGGATGGTTCTGTGCGAGCTGTTGGCAAACTATAGCTTACACATAGTGATGTATGTGGTCCAATGTAGTCACCATCATTTGTATTTCGTGACTTTCATTGATGACTTTTCTAGGCATGCATGGGTGTATCCTATGAAGGCAAAGTCTGAAGTGTTTATGTGCTTCAAATAGTTTGTATCTATGGCTAAAAATGTTTCTGGGTGTAAAGTGGGCACCCTTCGTTCTGATCGAGGGGGGGAGTATATGTCTGAAAATAAAACATCAGTGTCTTGGTGGATCGTGGGATAAAACATTAGTGTATAGTGCCTAATACACCACAATAGAATGGCATTGCTGAGAGAAAGAATCATTCTCTCATGGAGATGGTAAGGTGTATGGTTAAGAGCCAAGCCTGCCACATGCATTTTGGCTAGAAGCTATAATGTGTGCTGCATATATACTTAACAGATGTCCCACTAAAGCATTGAAGTCTTGGCATGGTTGCAAGCCATGTGTGGCTGATTTGTGTGTTTTTGGTTGCCTGGCTTATGCTCTTGTGCTAGAGCAACATCGCAGGAAATTGGATGACAAGGTTGTCAAATGCATTTTTGTTGGCTACATTGCAGAAAGTAAAGGCTATCGTTTGTATCATCCGCACTCTAAACATATCTTGGTCAGTCGTCGAGATGTTTTTTTTGTTGATGTAGTTTAGCCTTTGCTTTCATGTACCAGACGTACATACTCACTCATAAGATGTGTATGAGACATCGCAGGAAATTGGATGACAAGGTTGTCAAATGCATTTTTGTTGGCTACAGTGCAGAAAGTAAAGGCTATCGTTTGTATCATCCGCACTCTAAACATATCTTGGTCAGTCGAGATGTTTTTTTTGTTGATGCAGTTTAGCCTTTGCTTTCATGTACCAGAGATGTACATACTCACTCATAAGATGTGTATGAGACATTGTTGCTTTTATTTGGTAGTGCTGGTCAGTCACATGTAGCACCAAATGAGGCAAATATTCGACCTATGTAGGTTTCTAATGAGTCTACAGATCAGCCCATTTCTGATGTAGATGTTCATGATGAACTTGGAGAGAACAAAAATTGAGGAATGGCTGGTGCAAACTTTGCGTGACAACAAATTGGATGCACCTTGGCCTAGCCATACTTGTTTTGGTTCTCATCATGCATCACATTCATCATAGCTATGTATGTTGAATATGATGCTATTGTGAAGAATGGCACATGGTCTTTGTGATTTGCCTCTTGGTAAAAAGGTAATTGGCACTAAGTGGGTGTATAAGCTAAACCATAAGCCTAATGGTAGTGTTGATCGCTATAAGGCTAGGCTTGTAGCAAAGGGTTATACTTAGCAAAAGGGCATTGATTTTGATGAGACCTTTGCTCCCACTTGTCGTATGATGATCATTCATAGCATTTGTGCATTGGCAGCTCATCATGGTTGGAATGTACATCAGTTGGACATCAAGACTGCATTTTTGAATGGTGATTTGCATGAGGAGGTGTATGTAACACAACCTTGTGGGTTTTTTTCAAAAAGGGAAGGAAACCAAAGTATGCAGATTAAAGAAAGCGTTATATGACTTAAAGCAAGTGTCTCGTGCTTGGTATGAGAAGATACATGCATACTTGATTGCACATGGTTTCTATAATAGTCCAACCAAGAGCACCTTGTATGTAAAGCATGAAGGTGATGTTCTTCTTATCATTGCGCTTTATGTGGATGACATGCTACTCACTGGTCCTAATAACGAGATGCATGTTGCTGATTCCAAGGTTGAATTAAATTCAGCCTTTGAGATGCCAGATTTGGACCTCTTGCATTATTACTTGGGCATTCAGTTTAAGCAATGTGATGGAGGTATTACTTTGTGTTAGCATTGAGGCATTACTGCATAGATTCGATCTTGAGGATTGTAAGCCTATTGCTACACCTATGGAGAAAGGCCTACACCTTAGCATTCATGATGCCAGAGAGGCTATTGGTCGCCTCATTTATGTATGCATTTCGAGGCCTGATATTTAGTTTGAAGTCTCACAGGTGAGTAGGTTTATGCATAGCCCAAGCACTAAGCAACATTAGCAGGCAATTAAGCAACTCTTTTGCTATTTGAGTGGTACCAGACACCTTGGGTTGTTTTATCCCAAGGGGGGATCATTGCCGCTAGATTTACATGCTTTTTCACATTCTGATTGGGCTGGTTGCTATGACACTTGCGTGTCCACAAGTGGTTTTTGCTTCATGCTTGGTAACTCATGCATATCATGGTTGAGCAAGAAGCAGCCTACTGTGGCCACCACTTCCAATTGTGAAGCTGAGTGTACAGGGCAACTTTCACAACTACGTTGAGTATGTTTGGCTCAGACGCCTTGTGGGGTGGCTGATTTGGTTGTTGGACATCCATCTACCACCACCATCTTCACTGACAGTCAGAGTGCATTGGCAGGAACCCAATGTTCCATGTTCGCACTAAGCACATTGAGGTGCACTATCACTATGTTAGGGAGAGGCTCTCTGTGGAGGCTTTGTGCGAGCAAGATCAGTTTGGCATATGTGCCAACACAGGATAACCTTGCTGATCTTTTCATAAAGGCGTTGCCTCATGAGAAGTTTGAAGCTTTTCGCAAAGCTTTGGGCTTACTTCCTTTCGCTCCTTTATATCATAGATCATGGCTCTCTTTCCTTTGAGTTGCATCACCAATTGACCTTTATTCCACCTTTGAATTTCCTTGATAGCAATAATCAACCAAGAATAGCCCCAAGATGAGAGGATAGCCATCCCCCTTGGTTGTCATCACATAGAAATCAATAGGAAGAGAAACATTAAAGTCTCTAACCTTGAAGTTCACCTTCAAGTTCTTGATGATCCTAATGTAATTTTCCCTGCTATTGTTTGCCATCTTGACCTTATTGGAGAGGACTCATGAATCTTCAACCCAAGCCTATGCATGAGACAGACTCAAACATGATGCAAATTTGGGCTCCACCCTCCACTCCACCAATGCTTTAGAAACTATTTTTCCTTTGATTACGCAATCTAATGTGGGAACCATATCCTCTTGGGTCTCGACGATGAGTACTATGAGTATGACTTGGGCTAGTTGTCCATTCTCCTTCGAGGTACCTTGATGCTTGTACACTGGTTCATTTCCCTTCAAGCTTGAGGGCACAAAGCAAGGAATTGGGGCCGATTCAAGTTGCCATACTTTTGTAAATCCTCTTTCAAGTTATAAGGCTCTTCATCATGTCCAAGAGTGAAATCTACTAATCCAATTCTCCATCATCATCTACTTTTCTTTTTTATATTTTCAGCCACATCTTCTTTATACTTCTTACCCTTTGCTACATCAGAGATCTCAAGAGTTTATGGAGTTAAGCCTCCCATTTCTGGTGTAGTAGTAGGTGGACTATAGAAGGTGTTGCTTGGGTGGTAGGAGGGATATACCCTTGGATCTAGAGGTGTTGTGACGGTTGGTACTCTAGATGCTATCACAAGGGGGTCTCCATATGAGAAAGCATCATCTCTAGCTATCCCACAAGGTTCAACATCTCGTATGTATATCCTTGTGTATAGTTTTGGATTCAGGCCTATGGTGGGCAAGGGAATAAATCCTCTCGACATTGGTAAAGTGTGTGTGACCCATATGGGTTTTGTGCTAAGGGCTAGTATTGGGATGAAACCGCTACTTGCTCCTGTGGGTCATTGGGGAAAATATCCTAGCAATCCCCAATTTCCAGATCAATGCAGGATTCTTGTGTAGAAACTACTCTTCATCTACCTCTCTTTAGGGGTTTGGTTGAGTAGCCACATTGAGGTGGTTATTGGGTTTGAATTTTGTGAGGTAAAGCACTTTCTCTAACGATCCCTAGCACTCTCTCAGAGATGTTTTCAGTGTGTGTGGATGAGTATACATGTAGTCCTAGGAGTTCTATCCCATGCACAAAGCTTGATGCTTTGAAATTGGAGGGTTCTCTAGGATGAGTTCCTCAAACTGCTCACTCTTACTTGTGCTAGCATCTCTCTAGGATCGATACGTCAATTCTCAGGATTCATGCATGAATCAACAAGATTCATGCACATGAATCAATTGATATTTATGTGAATGGACAAGCAATGTGCAAACAATGAGGTTTTTTCTTTTATTTCAATGTTGCTATTTTTGTGCTTTTTGGATGTTTTTTCTATTGAAATTACATATGCATATGCTCAAATGAAAGTAGGATAATAGGGAATGTAATTTTATACTTAATGCCTACCAAATTTTACTTTTCTAGGATTAATGGTGCTATTAAGATGCATAATGCACTTATTAACAAAATTAAAAAATCAAGAAAATTTGATTTAAGCTAGAGTTATGGGGACTTACTTGCTTCATATTTGTTGATTCTTTACTCACTTCATTCGTTGCTCCTTCTTGCCTCAACTAGTTCCCAACATGAACAAAATAAAAAACAAGCAAAAACTAGAAATTTACCAATAATTGATGAGTGCTCCCTACCAAGCTACTTGATTCTCCTAATCTTTACTTCTAGTGGGTAATGCTGCTAAGCTTAGATGTTCACAAAAGTGAACTATCTTGCATTAAAGAAAGAGAGAAGAAGAAAAGATAATAGGGAATGCAATTTTATGCTTAATGCATACCAATTTTTTCTTTCCTAGGATTAATGGTGCTATCATTTTATGACTGTGGAGGAACCATGTTGTTGTTTCTACCCATTCACACCATTTTATGACTGTGGAACCATGCCATAGAAAAAATAAAAAAATAGGCCATCAAGCTCAAGAAACACAAAGCATGTCGTCGTTAAACCCAGTTGTTGTTGAAACCACATCATGGTTTCATCCCAAACCACGTGACATGACCCAAGTAAAACTACATCGTCATCATTTCCATTTTTTTAATTGAACCATGTCATAAGGTCCACACACATTTCCAACATCCAGCTCACAAACTAAATCTCATAATTCCAAAGAGAAACTAAGATGTAGATCCATTTGAAACTATACCATAGTTTGTGCAAAAAAGACAAACAACGATGTAGCTTCTACTATGAACCATGTTGTGATTCATAGTCAGAAACAATGGCATTGTTCACAAACGGATTCTAGAGAGTTGATTTTGTGGTCCTGTCCACATCTTTGAAACACCATCACCACATTTGGGAAAGCATGCCCTTGTTGAAGGACCCTTGGAGGACTAACACATCAATAAAAACTAATAGAAAAACAGTTTAATCAAGATCTATATCTAAGATCTATGGGTGTCTTTTTTTACAGCTCCAACTCTGAGAAGACTTTGATAGACTCAGAGGGAGGAGAGCATGAAACACATGGTGACAGAGACCACCACCCCCACCAAGCCCCAAGAAGGAAGTAGACTACTAAATTACCCATAGTGAAGCTCTTGAAGAGCTACCTAGGACAAAGACAACAAGATTTAGAGGTTGATATTATTTCTAACAAGGTTGGAAATGTGTCCTAATACACCTCTAATGATTTGATGGACCTACTTGAGGAAGATGAACTAAAAAATGCCAACCTAGAGGGGTCGTGGGGTTAGGAGAGCTAGCCACAACACTGCCTAAATAGGTGAACACTACCCTATGCTCAGAATTTTTAGAGAATTTCAAATAGGTTAGCATGAGCTCCAAGATCACCACACCAGAAAGTGTATGTAAAGATTAATAATAGTTAATTAGAGATTTGACATGAGCATTACGGCGGTGAGACCGGCGAGGAAGGGAAAGCAAATAAAGCCCATAGACTACCCCCTAGTAGAAACTCTCTTTGCCCCATAGACTACCCCCTAGTAGAAACTCTCTTTGCCCCTAAATTGTATAATGCAAACGGATTAGAGATAGATGCCATCAAGGATGAGGCCATAGAGAAGGTAGCAAGGGCTATGAACATTATGTTTCAAATGAACCCGATGGATAGGTACAAACAAAAGCCTCTACAGAAGCTCCATTCTCTTCATGAGGGAAAGCCCAAGGATTGGGCAAAGTAGATAACAAAGGAAGAAATAGCATACTTAAAGAATCACAAATGTAAAGTTGCCAACCCATTCCTTTTAACTCTATTAGTAAGCAAGGCTATATGTTGGAACTAGGGATGCACACACAACTTGGAGAAGAAGAAGCTCAAGAGCACACAACACAAAAGTAGTATTACTTAGTGTGCAAGAACAAAGATAAGATAGCCCTAGAGTGTTGGGCGTATATACAATGCACGGGGGGGGAAACTTCCTAGTGAGGGAAAAAGTGCCCCAGTGGTCCTAAGTGTGTTCACACAC
>Ga0115856_100646_pt1 | contig 12763 bp, 13 predicted proteins | sample InSIn4gowninarea_FD_83870 | JGI IMG/M metagenome (GOLD analysis project Ga0115856, IMG submission 83870)
AAGCAGGTTTCTTAATGAGGAGATAGCAAAGACTCACTCTTACACATCTGAGCTGAAAAGAGAACTTTATTTTTTTAATGTTAAAGAATATCGTCAATATGTCAACTATTCAACTTCAATTACATATCCTAATTCTTTCATCCTGTTTTTAAATTTTGCAACCTCTGTATTTGCAACAAGTATGTGGTAATTTTCTGCTTTTAATACCAATTGCTTCAATATATTGTCTTGTGCAATGAGGCGATGCAGTTCTTTTTCATTTGCAGGTAACTGGTAGGTTATAAATTGAAGTTTTTCTTTAATAACTTTTGCATTATTCAGCAACTGTGAAAAATAATTTTCCCAGTTAGCAGGAAGATTTTTTCCGACTGTATTTTTAAATAAAGCAATTTTTTTTTGAATGTCCTTTGTGTTTTTGCAGTCTTTCAAAAAGTGGGCGTTAGTAACACGAAAACGATTATTTGCTAACCGCTCCGCATAATTTGCCAGCGTTACATTTATTACATCGAGGTCGCCTTCTGCCACTATTATTAATGAGTCTTCATCGAATGTAAGCTTGTTGGGTTTTTCTGTTTCTGCTGCTTCATATTGGTTAGTGACGCCTAAAACATAAGCGCCTAAAGGGGTTAACCTGAAATATTTTAAACCATCGTAAGCGGAGAAATAAGTTTTGCCAAGAGCTTCTGTATTGATGTTGTTGTAAGCAATTTCCATAAGACCAAAAGCGGCATATAAAGAAACGGTGCCTGTAATAAATGCTTTTTTAACCATTGAATCATAGGTTCCATAGTCAACATTGACCTTCTCAGGTATTCTTATACTGACACGTTCATACATGCCCTGGTAAGTAAGATGATTTCTGGCGGCAGAAAGAGTGACAGGCTTTACATCAATAGTTCGTGTGCTTAAATATTCAATCAGGTTTTCAGCGCTAATCCATTTATCCTGTGGCATGAGACGAAAAACATCCTGCAATTTTTTCTCTGCATCTTTGTACAAATCGGAACCTAAGTGCTGCCAGCCTTTTAATTGCTGTAAAACAAAAAAAGGTGAATTAAGCTTAAAATAATGATTTTTGAATAAATCTTTTATAACATCAGCATTGTTGGCAGAAAGTGTTTTAAACGAATATTCATATAGCATTCCCGCTAATAACATACAGCGCATTTTAGCAATTTCTACATCATCTGTTGCATAATATTCTATAATGCTGCAAACCCGCTGAAGTTTTGTAAGCGTAGCATCAGCAGGTCTGCCGCTGCTGTTATATTTAATATTTTGCTGCATCTGATAAGAAAGCAGCCGGGGCAATTCCTGGTGAATTAATGCTTCTGCAGTGAAACGAAAATCTGTATCAGGAATTTCATCTATTGGTAGCAGATTATAGTAAAGAGGTTTTGGAAAAAAGTTGATCAGCAGGTTTTTCAATACGGGATGAAGTGATAGAATAAATGAAGCTTTTGAAGTTGAATAGTTGACATATTGACGATATTCTTTAACATTAAAAAAATAAAGTTCTCTTTTCAGCTCAGATGTGTAAGAGTGAGTCTTTGCTATCTCCTCATTAAGAAACCTGCTTATTTCTTCGTCTCCCATTTCCTCTCGAAACAACAGCTTTTCAATAGTTTTGTATATGGAAGGTGGCAGGAATTGTAAAAAAGCTTTGAGTATTGTCTCGTTTTGAAATACTGCAAAACTTACCAATACCATTTCTGTTTTGGTAAAAGTTTTTTTGCTGTTCACCAAAGCTATAATGTTTTGCCCGTTTACGCTATCCCAGCTTTCGAAAGAATGATTTGCAAAAAACTTTCTGGATAGATAGAAAAGTCCTTTGTCAAGGTTGTCTTTGGTATATGACTCCTGTAAAATTGCTAATTGCTCTGTTGTAAACATGTCACCTGAATTAACCCAACATAAAATTGATATCCTCTTCAGAAATAGACTTAAGCGAAGCGCTGTCTGAAGAAATAATAGCATTGAAGATTTCTGCTTTCTTTTCCTGCAATTGCAATATTTTTTCTTCTATGCTGCCTTGTGTTATCAGTTTGTAGCTAAGCACTGTTTTATCCTGCCCTATGCGATGGCTTCTGTCTATTGCCTGGTTTTCGGCTGCTTTGTTCCACCAGGGGTCGAAGATAAAAACCATATCTGCTGCAGTAAGATTGAGACCAGTGCCACCGGTTTTTAACGTAAGCAAAAATACCTTGCAGTTTGCATCGTTTTGAAAACGCTCGACCAGTTGCTGGCGATTTTTTGTAGAGCCACTCATCGAAATATATTCAATGCCTTGTTCTTCGAGCTTTTCGCCTATTAAATCTAATGCATTTAAATAATTTACAAAAACCAACACTTTGTGCCTGTTAGCCAAAGCATCTAACAATTGCTCGGTTAGTAATTCTATTTTTGATGAAGAAATTTGTCCATTGCTCGGCCCTTCCGGTATTGAAGCGATTTGCCTTAATTCATTTAATGCCTGAAAAACAAAGAACTGTGATTGCTGTATTCCTTTCATAGCTATTTGTTGTTCAATTGCCAGTTTGTAAAACAACCTGCGTTGTTCGTACAACTTCTTTTGAGGTTCACTCATTTCAACATACAGCACCTGTTCAATTTTGTCGGGTAATTCTTTCAGCACATCTTTCTTCAACCGGCGCAAAATAAACGGATAAATTTTCTTCCTTAATTCTGCCGTTACGTCTTTATCGTTATGCTTCTGAATTGGCGATAAATAATATTGGTTGAAGCTTTCCAAACTTCCAAACATTGGCGGATTTAAAAAACGAAAGAGAGAATATAATTCGCTTAAATTGTTTTCAATCGGCGTACCGCTTAATGCCAATCTATGTTTGCCTTGCAGTAACATGACCGCCTTAGATACTTGTGCCTGCAGGTTCTTTATATTTTGAGATTCATCCAGAACAACATAATAAAACTCAACTTCTTTAAACTTTTCAATATCGTTGCGCATCATTGCATAGGTGGTAAGAATAATATTATGCTGCAACGCTTCTTCCAAATCCCGGTCGTTTGCATAATAAGTGTAATGAGTAAGTTGTGAAGCAAATTTCTCCAGTTCCTTTTCCCAATTAAATAATAAGCTTTTAGGCATTACTATCACTGAAGGTTTCTTTTCTGCAGGATAAACAGATGCAAGCAGCGTGATGGTTTGCAACGTTTTTCCGAGCCCCATATCATCTGCAAGACAGCCACCAAGTTTGTTATCGTGAAGATATTTCAGCCATGTATATCCCTGCTTTTGATATGGTCGTAATTCGGCCTGCACATCAGGCAATTTTACCTTGCTTTTGTGCAATGCATTAAATCCTTCAAAAATGCTTTTCGATTTTTTAAATGTTTCTGCTGCAATTTTTTCATCAATCAAATCTTCTATTAAAGGCAGGTCAAAAAAAGATATTTGGGCATTTTCTTTTTTCTTTTTAAATAAACGCTGCAGCTTTTGCATGTAGCTTTCGTTTACAATAGCATGTGTGCCGTCGCTTAACAATATGTACCTATTTTTATTATATTGCTGCAATGCATCGAACAATGAAAATGCTTCATTATTAAAATGAAGCGTAGCATCGCCCTCCAAAAAATCAATACCGTGTTTAAGCTTTAGCTCAAGGCGCGGAGTTGCTGTACTTATTTTATATGTTTTCAGTTTTTCTGCGCCTAATACTTTGTAAGAAGTAAGCAACGCCGGAAGGTCGTTGTAAATAAAACCTGCCGCCACTTCGCGCGGTATTATAAAAAGGTCATCTTCCAATAGAATGTCAAATGTTTTCTTTTTACCTTGTTTAGGTATATGTTTTTGCAGCAATTTTTCAATCGTTTGCAAAGCCGCTTCAGTCGAATGCTGTTCTACGGGCTTTACATCTATCACCTGTTCCACTTCATTGACCGATGCAAAAAACTGCAGGTCATAATCATTCAGCAATCCTGCATCAATACCAGGCAATACCTGCGAAACCCTCATATACAAAGAATCATCCGAATCAATCTTTTCAAAAATGAGCACAGGCATTGTAGTTATTGCATCTTTTGAAAACGACACAGAATAATTTTCATACAACAGCTCAATGTTTTGTACATAGGAAAAAAACAACGAAAGGAATTTTGGTAAATCCTGCGCATCTACTCTCGTATTGAATAACAAAGCGGAACTAAAATTTTGCCCCACAGATGGTATTTCCATCACCTTGCCATCTGCATAAATATTATTTTCATTAATAAATTTGAAATGAGTAAATACCTCATCCTCTGCCAATACCTGCAACGAAGCATTTATTTTTTTAGCATCGGCAGTGGCAGACATCATTAAGAACGGTTTACCTGCATAAGGTGCCTGCGTAATGAGAGTGCCTTTTTCATCACGCCACAATTTGCTTTGCAGCAACATTTCTATTAAATAATCATTTTCATGCAGGTACACTTTTCCACCCGCATTCTCCCAGTCAATAATAAAATTTGAGCGGCTGGCAATGGCATGTATAGATTTTAAAATAGTGCGTACTATCCCTGTATATTGCTGGTAATCAACTTCTGCCGGTTCACCTTTTTCGTTGCGAACTTCTATGTAAGCGCCTTGCTCATCAAACACCAGGCAAAATTTCACCGGCACAGATTTTCCTGAAGCTACCGGTACAGATTGCTTTTCCCGTTTAAATGTTTCAAACAACACATTACTCATAACATTCCTTCTTAAAAGGCAAATTTAAATTATGGGAGAAAAATTATGGGAGAATTTAACTAACACACGTTGTTAATAACTAAAACAATTGATCTTTACGCAAATATGTTATAAACAGAAGTTACATTGTGATAATTTTTGGTACAGGCATTAGTCCCCTGATTTCTCATCGTTGCGTCGCATTTCGTTCATCGGCAATCCAGGATTGAGCTTTTTTCGATTTTTTTGCTAAGGATAAGATTTTGTAAGAGATTTACTTTTTCTTGTTCTTTTTCTTATCAGTGTCTTTGTTTTCCTGTCTTTCAATTATCACATCTGTATCAGCAATTATTCCGCTTCTTTTTAAAATTTCAACATATTTTTCTGCTGACAAGGGACAATTTGCAAGGTCTAAAAACTTTTCCTTGTCAAGTTTGCATTGCCTGCTCATCATGCCTATATGAAAGGATTCCAGTTCCTTTTCTCCGTGACTAATTTTGGTGTGAAGAATAAGTTTTCCATTAAAGTAATATTCTAAAAATTTATGGTCACCCTTTCCGCTAATAAATCCTTTATTTGAAAGATTTTGATGAGTTTTCTTTGCATCAAGTACTGCCATTATTCTTCAATTTTTAATACAAGTGTATTTAAAATTGTTTTTATCTGCTTTATCCGGCTGCTCAGCATTTCATCAGTTAACTGATTATACCTGGTGTAAATAAAATGAAATTCTTCCGAAAAATTCTTTTCAGCATCATCAATTGTTTTTCCCGTACCAACTATATCCAGCATCTCCGACTCAATTAAATAATAATCGTCTTCCTTCTCCAGTTTGCATCGTAAAGGAAACGCTAAGAGGTAAGTATTATAATTGAAAACAATTTTATCAGTAACATAAGCTGGTTGAGCATGTTTATCGTCAAATATCTGCCTGGTAGTACGCTCAATATTATTGCCGCTTTTTACAATTTTTAGTTTTGCAACCACTTCTGTTTCTATCTTAATTTCCTTTTCCACTTTTGCAATTTTAGTAAATTCTTTCTGCATTCTTTACCTTTTTAAATCCATCACAAGATAAACAAGATTAAATGTTATAAGTAAATCAGTATTATTAAAGTTTTAAAGCAACTTAGTTATATATGTTCCTATTTGATTTGCCTACACCGTATGTATAGCATACACCACCACTCCCCACACCTTAAATTCTGCATAAGGGTCTATATCTATTATGGATAAGTTATTGGTTTCAGGAATAAGTCTTATACGGTTAGAGGTTTGCTCTAATCGCCGCACCATCATTTCGCCATCCAGCACAGCTATCACTATCTTTCCGTTCCTTTCGGTAATGCTTCTGTCTACAATTAATATATCGCCTTTAAAAATTCCTGCACCGGCCATTGCATTGCTGTTCATTCTAAAAAAAAACGTCGCCGGCTTATTTCGTATCAGTTGCTCATTCAAATCAATTCCTCTTTCGGCGTAATCGTCGGCAGCAGCGCCAAAGCCTGTGGCATTGGCAGAATGAACATTTTCCTGAGTAAAATTTTTTGTGCCTTTATACAATGCAGTGTAACTATTTTCCCTGTCCATAAAATTATTTTTTTACATTTACTAATTTTTTAGCAAAAATATACTAATTTTATTGTCATAAAAAATAAAATTTATGAAAACTGGATTAATAAAACCAGATTTACCATCACTTCCCGGCTATCGCCTTTGTGATTATTTGCTTGTGCTGCATCCTCATGAAGAACTATGGAATAAAATCATGGAGACTAAAAAGGAATTTGCGAAAAAGTTTGAAGCGCCTTCTGCAGAATGGGGAAAGCCACATATCACACTTGTCAGGTTTACCCAGTTGCAACTGATGGAGGAGCGCATTGTAAACCGCTTTAAAATGATTGCTATGGCAATGCCTGCGTTTAAAGTTGAACTGAAAGATTTCGGCAGTTTTCCTTCGCACACTATTTATATAAATGTAGATACAAAAGTAGCGATACAAATGCTGGTGAAAAGTCTGAAGCCTGCACAAAGCCTGCTGAAAACCAAAGAACAAAAGCCGCATTTTATAGAGGAGTCACACATAACGGTAGCACGTAAACTGCTTCCATGGCAGTACGAAAAAGGCTGGCTCGAATACAGCAACAGGCATTTTAGCGGAAGATTTATCGCCAAAAATATGCTGTTGCTTAGGAAACCTGAAGGGATGAAATCGTACCAGCCTGTACAGAAGTTTGAGTTTATGAACATGCCTGTGGTGACCACGCAGGGACAGTTGTTCGTCTGAACCAGGATGTGTGGGATTTTTGGGATTGGAAAATTAATATTTTATCCTTTGCGCTTCTTTGCGCTTTCGAGCCTTAGTGGCAAGAAAAACAAAAACAAAACAAGATGGAAGAGAATAATGAGGAGCAGGTTAACCAATATTTAAAAGGACGTGGCGCACAATTTAACCCCCGGAATAAATTTTTGAAAAATGAGCGGGTAAAAGAACATATAGAAGGAATTGACGACTGGACAGAAAAGAATGAAGCCACCCAATATTTAGAAGACACTGCAAAAGGCATTGTAAACAAAGTGGAAAGCCCGGATTTAAGCCTGATGTACAGCATGAACCCTTACCAGGGCTGTGAGCACGGCTGCATTTATTGCTATGCACGCAATTCATTTGAATACTGGGGCTACTCTGCCGGGCTTGATTTTGAACGAAAGATTATTGTAAAGAAAAACGCATCAGAATTACTGCGTAAATTTTTAATGCATCCCGGGTGGGAATGTGTGCCTATAAGCCTTAGTGGCAATACAGATTGCTATCAACCGGCCGAACAGAAGTTCAAGCTTACAAGAGGTTTGCTGGAAGTGTGCAATGAGTTCAATCAGCCGGTGGCGATGATCACAAAAAATGCAGGCATGCTGCGAGACAAAGATTTGCTGCAGGAGATGGGGAAAAAGAATATTGTTTCAATACTTGTATCCATTACATCTTTTAATGAAGACCTGCGTCGTGTGATGGAGCCAAGAACCACAACAGGCAAACAACGCCTGCGCCTGATTGACGAAATGAGTAAAGCAGGCGTAAGAATGGGTGTAATGCTTGGCCCCATGATACCGGGATTGAATGAGCATGAAATGCATAATATCATTAAAGCAGCAAGTGAAGCCGGGGCAACATTTTCTGCTTATACATTTATCCGTTTAAATGGCGCTATTAAATTAATCTTTCATGACTGGCTCTATAAAAATTTTCCCGACAGGGCAGATAAAGTATGGCATTTAATAGAAGGCAGCCACGAAGGAAAAGTAAACGACAGCCGCTGGGGCGTACGGATGCGCGGCGAAGGAAATGTGGCAGAAATGGTAGCAATGCAATACCGGAAATACACAAATAAATATGGCTTGAATCACGAGCGATTGGGATTGGATTGCTCACAGTTTAAAAGACCGGGGGAGCAGATGAGGTTATTTTAAAAAGATAGAAGGATAGTAAAACAGATAGAATTAACTTATAAAAACTACTTTAGCAAATAGAAATGTTTCAATAATGCTACCACAAGTAATAACGCCACCTCAAGAATTTCATACAAATATATCAGGCAAAGTAAGAAATACTAAACTCCCCAAATCCAAAGCTTTATGGCCTTTATTTGAGGTTATTAGTAATTCTATACATGCTATTGAAGAAAAAAGAAATTTGAAACACGGAATAATTGAAATTAGCATTGTACGAAATGGTAATCTTGAAGCTTTGAAAGAATTAGATACCGTAGAAATATATCCAATTAAGTCTTTTATAATCAAGGATAATGGTATGTTAAGCATTTTTGATATTTCGTCTTGTGTAAATCCTTCAAAATAGGATAACTCTACTAAAACCCTGTATTCATCTTTTAATTTATTAACTATCTTTCTTAAGCCAATCTTATCAGTATTGGTTTGAGTGCTCCCTCCCGAATCGTATATATTTTCGGTAAGTTCCCGGTTTTGCTGGTTTTGCTGGAAATTTTTGCTTCTTACTGCATCAATGCTCGCATTTCGTGCCACATTGAGCATCCATGTGAACAACCGGCCTTTGGTAGTATCGTATGTTTCGATCTGGCGAAAAATTTTAACAAAGACTTCCTGCAAAATGTCGTTTGACAATTCGCGGTCAGCTACAATACTAAGTATCACAGAATATAAAGAGGCTGAATAATGATCGTATAAATAGCTAAAAGCTGTATCCTGGCGTTGCTTGAGCAACGTCACCAATTCGCTTTCCTGATATACGATACTGTTATTCAAGGGCAGAGTTAGAGAAAATGGTTAATGGGGCGAAAGCGTATTTTATCTACGAAATGCTTTTGGCCACGGATGTTTGTTTTTAAGAAATAAGTTTTTTATAAGCTTCTGCGCTCAGCAGGTTTTCATACTCTTTTGTATCAGCCACCGTCATTTTTATCATCCACCCTTCACCGTACGGATCAGTATTGACCAATTCGGGCTGATCAGACAGGGCAGGATTTACCTGGTCAACAGTTCCTGACAAAGGAAGAAAAAGATCGCTTACCGTTTTCACAGCTTCAACAGTGCCAAAAATTTCTTCTGCATTAAAGGATTTACCCACAGAATCTATATCTACGTAAACAATGTCTCCCAGTTCACTCTGTGCAAATTCTGTAATACCAACTGTTGCACTATCCCCTTCAAGTCTTACCCATTCGTGATCTTTGGTATAATGCAGGTTATCAGGAAAGTTCATAGAGTAGTTTTTAAATACAAATATTAAATAAATTTTTTTGTAAAGAGCTAATTAAGCATTTTTATTTTCATCCGCACATTTTGCAAAGGCCTGTCCGATGCGTCTTTTGGTAACTGGGCAATTTTGTCTATTACATCTAATCCACTGATAACTTCACCAAAAACTGTATAATTCTGATCTAAAAAAGGCACACCTCCTATTCGGTTATAAATTTCCTTTTGCGCTTTTGTATACCTGAATGATTCATTTGAGGGTTTTACCCGCGCCTCATAAAGTTTATCCAGGTTTTCCGGCGATGTTACTTTTCCCTGTACGATATAAAACTGGCAATTGCTGCTTGCTTTTTCAGGATTATCATCTCGTGCTGCAGCTAAGGCGCCTTTTTTATGAAAAAAATAAGGTTTAAACTCGGCAGGAATTCGGTCGCCGGATACTGAGCCGTTGCCAAGATGCGCACTGTCAGGAGCATTTTTACTTGCAGGATCACCGCCTTGTATCATAAATTGATTGATAACCCGGTGAAACAGCAAACTATCATAAAATTTTTGCTCTACCAGTTTGATAAAATTGTCACGATGAAGTGGTGTACTGTCGTATAATTTTGCAACCATTACTCCATAATCCGTAGAAATTTCTACCAGTCTTTCCTTTCCGGTGGTTTGTCTGTCCGTTTGAGTTCCCGGTGAAATGCGTTCCTTTCCTGTGGTATTTACTTGCGGCGCCTTTTTTACAGATTTTGCAGGTAATTTTCCTTTTTGCGCCAGGCACTGTATTGATACTGCAGCAAATATCGTCAGCCACCAAAATCCCTTAACCGTTTTATACATTAAAATCCGTTTTTTTCAAAATACAACAAAATATGGTCTTTTAAAAAATTTTCCTGTTCTGTTAATTGCAACGAAGGAATTTCTTTCAGTTGCTTAAAATGTGGCCAACCTTCCTCATCTTTTCCTTCCAAAATGTAATATCCACTTTGGCTCAGCAGCGTACAAACTGCCACGTGCATAAGATCCTGTTTTTGTTCTTTGGTAATTTTTGTCTTTATAAAACCTGTCTCCTGCATGCCTATCAAAAATAGTATTGCCTCCATATCAGGCTTTTTTCCAAACCGCTCTACCAGTTTTGCCTCCAGGTTCCACCACCGCGTTTGCAAATCATCACTTACATTCATAATGCTGCAAAAATAAGAGCTTCCGTTAGTATAAAATGTATAATAGTTCCTGCAGTAAAATGTTTGAATATTTTGGAAAAGGTTTTCCTAAGTATTGCAAAATCCCTTTGTTTATTTTTTTTGATACCGGCATTTGTTCTTTATGCATCATCCTTGCGTCGCATTTCGTTCATCCGCATACCATTGTGCATCTTTTGCCTTCATTTCAAAGTATCATTAAAAATCTAAAACTTTCTTAAGGTGAAAAAGGATACAAAAAGCACCATGTGAAGGCCCATTGAAAAAACTTTTAAATTAAAAAAAACTATATCAAAATGTTTCGTAAAACAACATCAATTGCCGTTTAGCTTTTTCGCTTATATGTGCTTCCTATACCATCATAGGCTTCATCCGACACTTCCAAATTCTCCATATCCACTTTTTCAACCATAAAGCCATTATCCGAAGATAAATTGATAAAAGTTTTATCTGAATGATCGTGAATACACTTTCTTGTCTCCAAAACATAATTACCACTTGAGGTGAGAACGTTGTTCGTGTAAATTGAATATTCACCGCCCGAAGAAATCTTTAAGTCAACGTTTTTACCTGTCGAAGCTGGTGTTTCATGAATATGATAAGCTATTCCCCCGTCTGTACTTACCCACTGCCAGGTACCAACTAAACTCTTTTCGACAGGTTTGTCTGCTTGTTTTGAACAACCTATAAAAAGTACTACAATTATAATCGGCATCACCAACCCAATTAATTTATTATTCATTGTTCTAAGTTTAGCAGTCTGACAATTACCTGGAATGAAACGTTGCATAAAAGGTAAATGCAACCAACAATCTTACACAAGAGAGTATAACCTTTCTGCTATAGCCACTTCCAGGTCATCAGGTATTGTTGAAGTTTCATCGCCAATAGTTACATATCTGCCTGCTGCCGCGTCGTATGTAAAAATGTAATCTTCACTGCCATTAAAACTAACTGTGAAACGTGTTTCTGTATTAAACTCAAAAGGCGACGCTTTTACAACATAAGGAACGCCATTAAGCAATAATTGAAAAGATTGATCTTGCATAATCAGGTTTTTTCAGGTAGCGACACAAAAACGATGCCTTTGGCAGTTAAGCATCGAACAGTCAAATGCAAAAACGTGAAAAGTAAAAAAATATACCTAATTTATTTGTTTTCCATCTTTACAAAAAAGTCTTTTTAACGCCACTAATTTATAAATCTTAATTCATCCCATCTTGTTGTATATCTCGGGCTTTTTAGATCCTGTCGCATCTTCCAGTTTTTTTCTGTTCCTGCTGTGGCAAATTTCACCACATCATCACGCATACTAAAGTTGATATTGTCGAGTGTATTCATCAGGTAGCGTTTGCAGTTCGTTCCGCTTTCCACAAATAAGTTTGCCTGGATAGCTGCATCGGGTTCCAGGCCACTAAGAACTACTCCGGCTTTCTTATATATATTGTCTTTTTTATAAAGGCGTTCCACCAGTTGCATAGCAGGTTTTATCAATTCGTTTGTGACAGAAGTGGCCGCCGGTAAAACAACGTGAGCAGATTCCATAGGGCCGTGCCGGTATTTCGCATGTTCTTCTTTTTCCTGCGGCACCACATACACCGTTACAACTTTTGCCGCACTTTGCTGCCTGCGCAGCTTTTCCGACGCTCTCGACACGTATGTTGCAACAGCTTCTTTAATATCTTTTATTTCCGTTACCACCGATCCAAACATGCGCGTGGTCGTTATCATTTTTTTATTCTTTAGCTGCTCTTCCATTTCGATTGACGGCTCTCCGCGCAGTTCTTTACTTAAACGCACACCTACAACGCCGCCAAGGTTCTTCCGGCACCATTCTTCAGGCATTTGTTTCAGTTGCCATGCATCTGTAATGCCAATATTTTCCAGTTTCAGAGCAGACCTCGTTCCCACTCCCCAAACGTCGCCCACAGGCGTTTTTTGCAAAGCCGCAGCTATTGCTTCTTCTGTATCCAGAACCTTTATGCAGCCTGTTTTTTCTTTATCTTTTTTAGCCATACGGTTGGCAACCTTTGCTAAGGTTTTGGTCGGAGCAACTCCTATAGACACTGAAATGCCCGTCCACAATTCCACTCTTTCTTTAATTTTCCAGGTTGTATCATACAATTGTGTCGGTGCTATATAGCTTAAATCGAGAAATGCCTCATCT
>Ga0115856_100649_pt1 | contig 12707 bp, 7 predicted proteins | sample InSIn4gowninarea_FD_83870 | JGI IMG/M metagenome (GOLD analysis project Ga0115856, IMG submission 83870)
TACAATATTTCCAGGAGTTATTCATAAACTTTAAGAGTATTAAGTAGTCTTGCAGTCTTCTAGGGACCTTAAATTTTAAATTTCAAATCCAGGAATTTTCAAGGATTTCTATGAGGCATACAAACCCTGCAATCAGTGGAAAACAAAGGGGTGGATCATCAGCAAATTATTATGATTCTTACGAAAGCAAACATGAAAAGGGCATCTTCTGTAGTCAAATAAAATTATAGATTTATTTTGCTCAATCATCATACTACTATAAATTCATTTAGCCTTTTCTAGTTAAGATGGTTTTTCTAAAGACATCACTTTCTCCTATTTGTAACAGCCAAGTGATAACAAGGCTTAAACACATTTCATTTTAAAATATTGTTTTTTTTCTCATTAAAAAATTATTAAAATACGATTTTCGAAGAACTAAATGTTATGAATGTGCAATGAATTTAATAGAGAAAAATTTTTCAACAGTCTTTCAAAGAAGGTTATTAATGTTTCTAATGTTAAAAAAAATTTAATTTGTGTTCAAATTAGTGAATTAAGGTTTGAATTTTAATAATTTAGACTTAAATGAATAAAAATAAATAAAAAAATGTATAATAAAATTTACGCATGAACGTTATAGAATCTTTAAAAATATTTCTCACTCTTAAAAATAAATCTAAATAACTAAAAGTGAAACCTTGTTTCATTCATTTAAAGACGAATTAAATTCATTTTTGTTACATTTTGCCCGATAATAGGTTATAAATTTCTTTGAATGACTATTGAAAAATGTTTCTCCATTTGAAAGCATTGCACATTCATAGCCTTTTAGCTCTTCGAAAAAGGTTTTTATAATGATTTTTATTTCAATATTGAATAAAGTGTTCTGGCTTAGATGGCGTCTTTAGAATTGTTAAGAGTAATTCAGTAGATCAGTAACACTATCTCTTGCGATTACTCCTAGATTATATTTGCAAATGACTAACAAACATAAATAACATATTATTCTACTTGATATTGTTCTGCCATCTGCAGCTCATCAGTTGAATAAATGTTTAAATATGAAAAACGTTGGGTGGGTCAAACCTCCCCTATGGTCAAACCTCCTTAGTTTCCCCTACTTGTTTTACAGTTTAAATATACGGTACCATTGCTATACTGTATACCAGTGATGCACAAACTCTGGCCCGCGGGCCAAATTTGGCAAGTTGGGGTTTTGTTATTGGCCCACTAGTTAATAAAGTAAAAATTATAATAAAATAAAAAAATTACAAAAAAAATATTAAAAAATTTTTACAGTAACTCGGGGTAAAAAATTGTCTTCGCATTCGCGAAAAATAAATTTTCGTTTTTGCAAAAAAAAAGTTTGTGCATCGTTGCTTTATACTTTACCATTGCTGTACTGTATACTGTACCGTGCGCTACATAGTTATATAGTTTTGATTATAAAGACAGAGGAATAATAAAGGCGAATTTTCAAGACTTGTCATTGATATTAGAAAATTACTTAAAGTATGAAAAAACTTGCTTTTTTATATCATACACTTATTCTAACCAAACTAAATTGGAGGTGGACAACAGAACAAATTTTCAGTAACATCACAACTTGCAGATCTACACTAATTTTCTTATACTGTGCTGTCTGAAGAAGTTTTCAATGTTTTAATACAGTCAAACCCGTTTATATCGAACTCGGTTATATCGTATTTTGGTGCATATTACACTAATAAATTATACGCTCAAAGTACGATTGCAGATGCATTGCTAGAACAATGTGTATAACGAATAACTTGGGGAAAGTAATCGGATATATCGAACAATTTTCTTGACGCTGTCAGTAATTACGCATGTTAGAATTTATCATCTGGTCTGAGAAGTAAAAAGACTGCAAATCTTTCTTTTCCTACTCTAGAATTTTTGGTATGTCGGCTAATATTGGAAAGAATTAGCAAGTGGGAGTGAACAAAAACAACTGCAGTAAGCATGACAAATCGATACACTGCAGGATTAGAAGATAAGTATCATTGCAGGCGGCAGTACACCGGCAAAAATTCATTTTGATAAACAAATGTAACTTGCATTTGTTTTTCCACAATGCTAACAAATAATTATTTCTTTACGTTTACGTTTATTACGTTTAAATCTCCCAAGTGGTTTTAATCTGGGGTAAAAAGACTTTTCGATTCAAAGGAAATGGTAAGGGTATTTATTCATCTACAATGGTATATGTTGATCTTAAAACAAAGTTTTAGTGTGTCCATACAAAAATGAGAAAATTAAGAAGTAATTCTGCACAACTGCACAAAAGTGTTTTGTATAAAATCCTATAAAGACTTCATGAGACCATTTCGTTTGCACTAGGAGGTAATAAGTACTCCAGACAGGCCTTACACTATTGTATATACAGAATTGTGTACTTTTACTATAACTCACTTTCTCATCTCTTAAGTAGTTGAGCATAAAGGTATAAAGTTATTTTTAAAGGTGTGTTTATTATAAAATGTACCTTAATGGCTCCTGTATGAACTCGTATGTTATAATTGACCTATATATGATTGAAGTGATTCATTCAGAAAATGGATCTTCTTCTTCTTCTCGACTTGTCCAAATGGAAAGAGGGTGCGGCTTCCATTGTTAAGCAAGCCCCTGCGGGTGGAAGTACAACTTTTGCTCAGAAATAGGATCTCTTAATTTTGAACCAACTTCCAGGTGAGAGACTGTCACCTGGCTTGGCACACCCAGAGGTATAATTGAGACATGGAGGACATTGGAGCCACGACAGATTTTACGCGCACCAGCTCCCTTTAGCGTACGCGGTCCCGCGTGCCAACCAGCGGCGAGAAGTGGTCTCCCTCCCAAGCACTGGCCTCCGGCCCTGCTGCTTTGCTTTCGGTGTTCAATTGGGAACCGAGCTTCTACCATTAATCCACGTCGGGACTCAGAAAATGGATAAAGTTCGTATTAAAGATAGCTTTAAATATTGGATATGTTGAACAATTCAGTTGGCACCTGGAATTTGATACACACGGATTTGACTGTATTATAATGCTTATGGATTATACGTAGACCTATTGATGAATGGGAGGGAAAGTTTTCGCTCTAGATAATCATTTCTTCTCTTTTCAGAGAAATGACATTTTAGTTCCTGCATTAGGCTTTCTCGTTCTTTTATTTTATGTTTAGATAGATGTATAAAATAAAAAAAAGTCTGTATTCTGTGATATCAGCATATTTCACTGATGTTTCTTAAAAAACACATAAACACATATAATATAAAAAAATCCTTTGGAAACAAAATAATCAAAACTTTGGTCGACTACTTAACTCAGATAAATAGAGACGTACATCGTAATTTCTGCAATAAAAGAGAATTTTTTTTGCAGAAATATTGCCAGATAATGTCTGTATATTACAGAAAATACATGTTTTTTAAAAATATTCTATAGGAAGTTGCATGGAAACTATGTAGCGTAGAAACTGAGATATTGCGAACAAAATGGACCAGGATAATCCTGCAATGAACAACACAAGAAAACAATGTGCATCACTTGGATTCTAACTACAGACCCATGGTGCGAACGCGCTATTCATAATGTCTACCCGGCGACTCGTAGAACAGCCAACATGCGTTTAATAAACAACCGCTCAATTCCCTGAAAAAGATCAGCTGCAATTTTTTTTTTATTCTTCCTATTCAGCTAGCAAATGAGAGAAATTTTATAATCTGAAAGTTGTTGTCTCGACAAGTTTAAATATTCGTTATCATAATTAAATAACCGTCATTTTTTTTTGTGGCTGCCATACTTCGAACTGCTGTCATAAAAAAATTTCTGTATACGAAAAAGAAACAGTATTTGAACAATCAAAAAATAGTTTAGCAGAAGTATACTGCAACGAACCTAAACCAAAAAACTATTTGATGAACATTAACAGAGTATTTCTGTTGTTTAATTGATTATTTTCCAGTTTACTAATACAGCTAAATCTACTAACAAACTGTAAAATAATCGGTATATATGCTTATTTTTTCCATCAGAAATGTATGGAACATTGATAAACCAAGTTTTGAGAAGTAAAAGTAAAATTAGTAATTAAAAGACAGCAAAATCCTATTAGATTTCGATGGAATGTATAATCGAATCAATAAGATTTTCAATTCTTGAAAGCCTCATGATTTAAAATTTTTTTACTTTCGAATGAAATAACTTCAGTGGAAAATACAGAAAGTTGTTTAAAATATTGGGACTATATTGGTATGAATTCAACAAAAGAAATGTAAAAGTAAATATGTTTACTTACAATTTAAATCAAAGTACGGTTTATCTTAAGAAATGCAGTTCAATACTTGCCGTTTTTTACAATGAATGAGCTTCTGAAATCAAGAATACTTTTACTGAACGAAATAAAGACTGAAGATTTGGAAAAATAAAAGAATCTCAAATGCGTATTACAAAGAAGAGAGTGATTTTATAAGATCATTATGACGTCATCAACTGAAAGTCTAAAGAATGCAGAATACAAATTTTAATTATACTAGAAAATGAAAGGTATATATTAAAGCTTATCACTACTATTTAAATAAAGGGTCAATTAAATTAATATTATACCGCTGTTGTAGCATCCTAACAGTTATTTTTTGCTTTTTTTCTCTTTTTAAAATGTGTATCTGTTATCGAGAAATATTAATAAAAAAACACCCTTTCTTGAAACATCTCAAACTCATACATGACGTGTATTTATGTATATTCCCAAGATTTTTTAGAAATACATGAAACCCAGAAATGGTAGTCTTCAGTTGGAACAGTTTGTGTTTTCAGTATTTTTTTACAATTGTCTGTACCTTTTCTGTAATTTCGGGACCTTTTGTGCTTTTTAATATAAACGTTTCAATCAAAATCGAAACGAAATCAATATGTTTGTATCTGAAGACATTTCACAAATTTGGAGAGTATACAACATATATGGGCAACCGCCGGCCCGCGGGCCGTATGTGGCCCGCACCAACTTTCGATCAGGCCCGCGGAACATTTTGAAATCGCCTTGAAAAAAATTTAAATATTTTCGGTTCTTTCCAAGATATTTCAAAAACATGGATAAATGCTTTAAAATTTTTACTGCTCCAATGAAAATTAACATAGATAATGTTACGACAAGTCTGCAAATAGATTTGATCGATCTTTAAAAAGGCCCTTATTTTTAGACGTAGAGCTAAGTGATTTTTGTACAGAAAATATTTTCCTGAAGAAAGTATCCACAGCTCAGTGCATTTGAAAGAAAAACTGTTTGTGCATTTGGAAGCACTTATAAATGTGAACAGTTCTTGATAAAAGCTAACAAATCGAATTCTTGAACTAGGTGTAAACCACTCTGCGGCTGTGTATTAGTGGGGTTGATTCCAACAGGGATTGTATTGTTATACACACACACATATATATGTGTGTATGTGTGCATACATACATACATATAGGTCTTTTACAACTGCTACTAACATGTACGGCCCGCAACCTCCTTAATATATTTAATTTTGGCCCGCAGCTTCCAAAAGGTTGCCCACCCCTGGTATACAACATGTAGAAGAAAGCTGTGGTTATGTCCATATTAAAATCATAAAATGCTTTAAGTTACTAAATTTGTTCTTGGTAGCACTTTTCTTTTCGAAGTTACATAACCTAGATGCTTTAATGCAAAACATATATCAACTAATTAATCATACTTAATATCAATATTTTTTTTCTGAAAGGCATTCACTCAGTATTATTTAGTTATATTAGAATATTTAATTTTCATGACTGAATTATCCTGCACTTTCTCTTCATCGACGATTGCTTAATTAAATATTAATTGTTTGTATGTACATTTCTTACCCATTTTTTATGCTTCTACTCTACTATATTACGCGATTACATGCACTCACATTCCTTAAATTAGGCAAATGAGGCGTACTCTACAAGATGAGGATACTTTTTGATTAGGCAATATTAGGATTGCCAGCGTGATATGAGGCAAACGAGATAAGAGATATCAGAATAACACGGATGGGCCTAAAAGCTAAACCAGATCTGTGCATATATTTCCAAATAATACGACTTTTCCTACAAAATATTTAGAAGTTCCCGCCTTTTATTATTTTCTGAAGAATTACGAAGTTCCAGTTTGCTTTTCATAAATTTTTGTACTGTGTAAATTGCGCTGAGTTACCCTATGAGGTACATATATTTTAAAAAATACACTGAAAATATCCTGAAATTTTTCTAGGACAAACCCGCTACGTTGCTCATTTTTTCAGGCACCTTCCATGTAAATATCAATATTGCGATGAAAAATTCGAAATATCTCGTTAAAGAACGTTTAGGAAAATGGAACACTTCATTAAAATGCTAGTAACCTTCTTGTAAAAATTTTGTGGAATGTTGCCTTAAATAATTTTTAAAGCTAACAGCACGTAGTCCGACAAATCATCATCAGATTATTCCTTGACCGCGTCGGCTGCTGCTTAACATTGCGGATCTGCAGGAGAAGGCGCTTTCAGCTGAGAACAGCTATTCTCAAACCACCTTTCGTTTGATTTTCACGCAAAACCTCCCAGACGTTTTCGCACTTGATTTTAAAATATTTCATTGCAGAAAACCAGTTTTTTTCCAAATATGTATTCAACTGTGATGAAAACACATGAAAACTGGAAATATTCCTCAAATATCTGCGACAAATATTGTCATTTGTTTTTAGTGTAGAACAAATCCATTTCTGACATAAGTTTTGAACCAGCTCTAAATAAATTTGCTTTACCCATGGCGCAACTAATCAATAAAATGTAATTTTTAATCTCTCTCACTCTAATTTTTCTCTCTCTCACATTTCTCTGAATACTCAATAGATGGCCTGATTTTTTTTCGGATTCAAAATGGGCACTGGAGGCCATTTGTAAGGGCAGCATCTATGACATAAATACACTATTTAGACAATTTAGGAAACCATGTATACTGCAGTGGATCCCTGCACACGTGGGTATTGAAGGCAATGAATGAGCAGACGTTTCGGCTAAAGACGCTCGAGATTTGGAACAACCTCTTATTGCAACTTTTGTAGATGTAAACGCACTGGCCAAGCGAAGGATATGTGATCAGCTATTTGTAAAGCCTGTTGTCCCAGAGTTCGATTGCCCTAGAAGGCGTCTGTGGTGGCACGGCTGCGTACGGGCCATTTCAGAGGTATGAAGATTTCTTCGGACAGTTCTTCTAGAACCTATCCACTCTGCAAGAACTGCCTCCAGGCCCAGCTGACACCGGAGCACATTTTTGCTTGCCAAGAAATTTTGGCTTCCCTCTTTCACCTAGATGCTCGACCTCATGAAGTTCTTTATAGCCCTCAAGCTCCTGACTTGGCAGCCTTCGTTTTGACTGCTTTCGGCTCCATTTGAGGCATTTTCCATGGACAAGACAACAAGAAGAAAAAGATTCAAAGATTTTTGTATTAACTATTACTCTGAAATAAAAGTACTCTGCAAATAAAAAAATTGGATACTTTAGCTGAAAAATAGACATAGTTAACATTATGTGAAGAATAGATCTTTTCCTCCTTTCAACATTCTTAATATCATCATATACTGTAAACTTAGACCCGAAAGCTGCGAATACAACTACACTTCCTCTAGACCTTTAAGCATTGAATGCTTTTAACGTGTTAACTTTGACCCTACGAGTGAACAAATCAGCTGGATTTGTTTTGCCTTACGTGACGGCTACTGGTTGACTTGGTAGCGCTCTGGTCTTCGGTTCAGCAGTTTGCGGGATCGATTCCCGCCTCGGGCTTGGGTGTTTGTAGTGGTTCGGAATCCCCTTTCAGCAATAGCCCTAGGATTAGCCTTCGTGTGCCAAAAAAGACCGCAGAGCAAAAACGAAACTTTTGCCTTATGATAGAACAATTTCTGTGACACTGACACTAAATGAATTTCATCTATTTCATCTTGAATAAACTGTTTTCAGTGCTTTGCTGATCCTTTCTATCAAACTCCATAAAACTGAGAAATTTACATATAAAATGTTTCATACTTCGTTTCATTTTAAAAACTGGACAATATTTTCTAATCTTGATCTAATGATTGTGTCCATCAGTTTTAACCTAGGAGAAATAGTTCTTTTAGTTTTAGACATTATATGCAGGCGAAAATTCATCCTCCATGAATGAGTCTCTAATGCATGTTGCATGTTAGATGTGTTGCATCCGAAAGTATATTGTCATTGTGAAAGAATCACCCGACTATAAATTTTATCGTTTTCCATAATTACGAACAAAAATTGCAACTAAATTGTCATTACAAAGGAAAAAAATAATTCTTTTTTACGAGTTATCGGTTATAAGTTATTTTAGCCGATCATATATTAACAGTGATATGCTAGATCTTGCCAAACAAGTTGTCATATTACATTATTAAATGTTTCTAACTCTTTTAAAGCAAATAATGCATACAAAATTGTTTGTAAATGCATTGCTGTGAGGTTTGGACATTGCATTAACTTAAACATCTACGCAGATTCCGTATGGATCCAAGTCTCGCGCTCTTTCAACATTCTGTGCTGAAACACCTGGTTGATCTGGACTTTTGGCCCCTTTACACAGGCATCCAGTTTCCTGAAAATTGTTGCACCACTTTCTTATACTATGAGATATCAGTGCTGCTTTTTGTAGCATGGTACTTTGTCTTTAATTTTTTTGCTCCTTATTCAGATTTCTGTCAATTCTTCGTCCCAATAAAGAGATGTCTCCTGTATTTTCTTAAAGAAAGAAATCCTTCTTATGATAAATGAAGAGATCATTCAAAATTGGATCAAAATCTTTAGCTGCCGTGCGCAAAACATGTCGCGTCTTATATGTGAACTAAACTATCCACCCTTTTCACGGCTGATTTCAGTTCCAGAACTAAAATGTCATCGTCTGAGAATTCCACACTGTATTCCAAAGATAATGGTTCTGCCTCATTCATATCTTTGCAATGAGAATCATGAATACATAAATTTTTCATACTCGGAGAATTCGTTTTAAACATTCGAAAATTTGTATCTCCCTCTTTTAATATACAATAAGTCCAAAAAGAACGTCGGTGTTTTAACGCAAAATAGTTCACTTCAATCACAAAATTCGATTACTTGGATTTAAAAAGGCAAACGTGTCATGAAGATTTTTTAAAAATTGTTTTCACTGTGTGCCCCGATTATGACACGTCACACAGGCAAACTTTGGGACCTCTTCCCACTAGCTGTTTTTGCGCGTGGCATGCCTAACTGAAGACTTCTTCGCCTCAGTGAAGTTTTGGGAGGCTTTATAAACATGAATTGTGTAGATTATATTCACATAATATTCTGTCAGTCACAACTTACCGCACTTAATCATGGACGAGTGGTTTTGTTCGTGGGTCATTAACATCATACTTTATTTCATTTCATTTCACTTCCGACAGGTTTGGTATGGTTTGTCGCTGTACGGTTATTTTTTGCACACGAGGGCTAATTAGACCGGGACCAACTGCTTAAAGTGGATTCCGAACCACTACAAACACCCACGCCCGAAACGGGAATCGAACCCGCGAACTGCTGAACTGAAGACCACAGCGCTAGCCATTCAGCCACAGTTGGCCCTTCCAACAGGGATTCAGCGTTAAGGCTTTTGAATTAACCTCCTGTCGGAAACACTGGCGCCGGATCGTAATATCCGGCATTACGATCCCGGCAATCCAGCAATATGATCCAGCAATCCAGCAATATGATCCAGGAATCCAGCAATACGATCCAATATTTCAAGGATCCCGGCTCGAATCTTCAGACGGGACAGAAGGAACATATTAGCAATTCACATTCAAAATACATAGATATTAGCTTACAGTAAGAATGGATAGATAATATAATAACAATCTAGATATTAAAACAACACAACGTTTTTTCAACGGCTTGGTTTACCCAGGATCATTGAAACACTGTAATATCCAATGTTATTTACAACATCAATATTACCCTTTTGCCAGTACATTTTAACAATAATTGGGAGAAATACCAAATACACAAGAAATATCCATGTGTAACAAGTATTTAAAACATATTTGAATATTACTACATTACTGTATATGAAAATCAAAATTTAGAGCCACGAATAAAAATTAAAATGAAATTTTAAACAAAATTTACAGTAACAATTTAGAAAAAATAAAAATATTAAATTATAAAGAGGGGTAGAAAGAAATATCGTACAAAATGCTTTAAATAGTATGTAGAAACACCATACTTCTATCAAAATTTCCGCTGTACAGTAGGAAAATATTCAGTTTGTACAAGCCAGCTATACAGGCCAATGCGCCTTTTGTTGCTGCGTTGCCATTGCACAGCACTAACTGAGTGAGCATATGCTACTTTATTTCAAAGTCAGTGACGGGAAGCACTGCTAACAATTGAAGTAAAAATTGAAATAGTGATAAATGAAACTTGTTGAGATATTGATTTGTTCAAAAATAACTGATCTAAATTATCTGCTATTATTTACTCGACATGATTTTTAAAGTTCTACCAATTACACTAAAATCAATTTTGAAAGTAATAGCGAAAAGTTTTCACACACATATTTAGTAGTAATTGTTGAAAAATGTACTTTCTTATCCAAGTAAAACAAAATATGAAATGGAAACTGTCGAACGTATTACAAAGTGAAACAACATCCTTTTAACCTACACGTAAAACCATAAAGTTCTACATATAAATCATGCACTACAAAATACAATATCACAGAAAAGATTTACTCATATTCTGGAACAAGTTTATTTTAGTATTTTTCGATAGTTAATCTAAGCAAATAGTAAGGAAATCTCCAGGTACTTTTTTTTCATGCGCTAGATACTAGATTTTATTTGTTCTGTAAATATATGTCAATCGAAATATTTTTATCCTCAAGTTTTTCTTTCGCTGGCTAATATTGCGATTTCGTTTCTGTTTGGGAAAGGATTTCAAACGCCCACAAAACTGTATTATTTTTGGGAATAAAGGGTCTTCTTGTATTTTGAAATTGCATATAGGTAAAAAATGTAAAATAGACTGACCTTTGTAGATGCATTTATTGATATTGCAGCGCGAAAAGCCATTGTATACTAAATTCTCGTAAATGAGTGAAATTTCTTGAATTTGTTTAAATTTAGCAAAAATATTGTTGTGAGTCTCCGTCGTCCATGTTAGCACCCTAATAATATCGAATCTAAGCAGAAACGTATATGTTTAATATACATACCCACATCTACCAAATTGTACCGCGGTACAGTATGCAAAAGAGCTTCTGTGAATGGTGAGAAAAAGTGGCTATAGTATATGAGAAGATGGTATCGCTACAGAACTCCCCTCTTGGTGACAACGAGTAGGGAATTTGATAGATGGCAGACCTGGCTATAGTGGCGAACCATTGAATGCGTGTCTGCCATGGGCGGTGAGTTGCCATGACAGAGGTAATGGGCGTGGCAGTAGGCGGAGCTTGCATTTGCGTACCCGAATCGCCATTGGCACTTTGCGCAAGACGTTGTGTTTTGCTGACAGCGAGTACTTCGTGAGAGTGAAAGGCGAATGGCCAGTGAGTAGGCCAGTTTGGTTCACTCGCAAGATATCGGGGTGTGCAAGCGTGTGTTGCGTAAGAACGCAGCCATTGACAAGGTAGAATATGGCTGGTTAGTTGGTTTGTGCTCTAAAGTAATTTTTTTATACACAAGGGCTAATTAGACCGAGACCCACTGTTTAAAGTGGATTCCGAACCACTACAAACATTCAAGTCCGAAGAGGGTATCAAACCTGTTACTTCTGAACTGAAGACCAGAGCGCTAGCTACTTTGCCGCAGTTGGCCCTTCATAATTTACATCAAGATATCATAACTTCATATCGGTTTGTTGAATCATAATCGTCTGGCGAGCAGGGCCTGATTATGACAATGTGGGGCCCAGGGTCTAGTATGAACTTGGGGCCCCCTCAACATCGGATATGCGCCTCATTATTAATATAATATAGAACATTAAAATCATGTTATGAAGTCATAAAAATGTATCTATTACTAGATAAAAATATGCTTTATAAATTACAGAAATACATATTTCTAATAGTATAACATATTAACATATTTCTAATAGTTCAAATAATACATTTGCTGCTCGAAACTATTCTAAAATATTATGTAAAGAAACATTTATTCGTAGTTTTTACTGAAAAGTTACTCATAATTAGATTACAATGTTTAAATCTTTTTATAGATACAAATCATTCTTTATAAGTAAAACTGCCTTTTTAATTTTTCAGTTCTTCTTTTAGTAATTTAGGGGCCCCTAAATTTTGGGGGGCCCAGGGCCTAGGCCCCGGAGGCCCGTGTCGTAATCAGGCCCTGCTGACGAGAGAACGTAACAGCATACCTCTCGTATATTTGATGTTATCTTATGTTCCACCAAATGTAGATAATGATGGCCGTCATTGAGTATTTTAAAGACAGAATAGCGTTATATGCGCGAAAAGTTGGATTTAAAGATTACAAACAACTTGAATTAACATCCTTTATTTACTAATATAATATGATTATATAGAGGTGTCCGGAAAACTCACGTGCTTTTTTGTTTACTGTTTCTTCTTATTGTTTTGATTCAAAACATCCATCTCATCCTCTTCTTCTCATTTAATATGATTATATAGAGATGTCCGGGAAACTCACGTGCTTTTTTGTT
>Ga0115856_100652_pt1 | contig 12653 bp, 8 predicted proteins | sample InSIn4gowninarea_FD_83870 | JGI IMG/M metagenome (GOLD analysis project Ga0115856, IMG submission 83870)
TATTTTTTAAATTTTGAATGACTGAATGATGAAATAAAATGAATTTGTAACTACATATTTAAATGTAGAATACTTTTGAATTACTTAAACAGTAAAGGTGCCAGAGAATAAAGGTCATGGCGCCAGACTGGCCAGGTATGACCACCGGGAAATTCAGAATAGTTATATTTAATATCCATCTGGTCAAATTTGGAGAGCATTACTTTGCAATTTTCATAGGCAATGTCTTCTTTACCTCCCATCGAAATATAAAATAACTTAAGGTTGTTATTAATACTATCCCTATTATCCTTCATATACTGATACAGTGGAGCTGATATTACAGGATTATTGGCAAACCAGCCTGAACTGAAAACACCGAGATAAGAGAATAAATTTGTATTTCTTACACCTGCATACAAGGTCTGTAGGCCGCCCATAGACAGTCCGGCAAGTGCCCTGTTATTGCTGGTTGCATCGGCTTTGTAATTTCTTTCAACAAAAGGTATAACGGTTTGTATTAATTCATTTTCAAAAGATTTTAATGAATTTTCACTAAATGGTCCACCCATGTTTCCATCCATCATTACAATGAGCATTGGCTTGGCCTTTTGCTCTGCAATGAGATTGTCGAGAATCAGATCGGTTTTGCCCTGCATAGACCAGCCTCTTTCATCTTCTCCGCCACCATGAAGTAAGTATAAGACTGGATATTTTTGATTCGGATTGTCATGATAAGCTGGGGGTGTATAAATGAAAAACCGACGCCAGGAATGTGTTATGTTTGAATAATAACGTTGCATGGTGATATTACCATGAGGCACATCCTTTAGCGCATAAAAATCATCATCTTTAAATGGGATATCAATACCACTTGCCATCCTGCCCATTCCATAAAAAGTTTCACTGGATGGATCTGCAACAGGTACTCCATCAATCAACAAGGAATAATAATGAAAGCCAGGACTTATTGTATCTGTTGTGACAATCCAATAACCACCTGTATCTTTAGTCATCTCATATTTCTTTCCCAGATCAATTTGCATTTTACCAGCTTCCGGAGCTTTAATTTTAAAAACTACGCGGTTATCCGGTAGTATCTGAGGATATTTTGCTGTACGTACATTTGTACCCGCCTTCATGCCCAGAACTGTATAATCCGGAAACTTAGACTTGTCTAATGGCTTAAACAACAATTGCGAAAACATGAATAAATCATTTTTCCAGACTTTAAAATCATGCCCGCCAGGTTCCAGATAATAAATATGTGGGATATCATGCTTAATTAAATATTTATGCGTGCGGTTACTGACATCCAACAAATAGTCTTCATCTCCACATGAGATCCATAACAATGAATTCTTATTTTTAACATCAACAATATTAGGAATTAATTTTTCCGCAACCCTGGTATTTGGTGCGGAAGAGAATCCTCCAATCCATTCAAATTTATCAGGATTTCCCAGACCAATATTCAACGCTTGTCCCCCGCCCATTGATAATCCGGCAAGAGCGCGGTTTTCAGGATCTTTAAGTACAGGATATTTTTTTTCAATAAATGGAATCAGATCGTTGATCAGGTCGTTTTCAAAGGCTGAAAATGCTGCAACTTTTACACTATCGAAAATATTTCCTATGGCTCTGTCATCTTTCATGGCTCTCCCATTTGGCAAAACTACTATCATCGGCTGAAGTTTTTTTTCAGCATAAAGATTATCCAGAACATCATGGGGATTTCCGTTTTTCAACCATTCTTTTTCGTCACCCCCGATACCATGTAGCAAATACAAAACAGGATATTTTTTCTTTTTACTAAATCCCGGAGGGGTGTAAACTAATGCCTTGCGATTATTGCCTGTAACTTTAGAAGGATATAAAATCGTATCAATTTTTCCATGAGGAATGTCTGAACGATGTTTATCAAAGCCTGCGGGGGCTTTTATTTGAAGTGATTGACCATGGCAAGTATAACAAAACAATATTGCAATAATGGTTATGGCTATTCTCATAATTATAAGAAAATCTATTATAAATGAAGTTAATAATGGATAGGCAGTATTTTTTATTTCATTTGCAAATATGCTAAACTCAACAACTTATTCAGCTATTTTTTAAAATGATTTTTGACAAAAAAAATAAATCAATGTAAATTTTTTGGAAACCTATTTATATAAAAAAGAAACGATGTGCATGATCACATCAGCACATCGTTTTGAAGGCATTTTAAATCTGAATTAACTATTTTTTCTGAATCTTGAAAAACTGTGACCCTGATATATTCTGAACTTCAAGAAGGTACAAGCCATTCTGCAATGCTGTTCCGGTGATAGGTTCTCCATTTCCAGTTCCCTGACGAAGAATCCTTCCTGACATATCATAAAGTTTATAATTATATTCGCCATCGTTATCAACAATAAAGGAATTTTCAAAAGGATTAGGATAAACTGAAATTGAATTTCCTGAATAACCCTTGTTTACACTTGTTATTAATGAGGTAAATGTCATGTAATTGATATTCACATAATCCATGGCCCCAATCTCCAATCTCAATACCTGCTCTCCTGCTGAAAGCGCGACATTATCGATTGTAACGGTCTCCCAGGTTTGCCATCCTCCTGTATTTGGTATCTCAATTTCCTCTGTAATGTTAGTGCCATCCATAGACAATATCACACTCCTGCCATCTCCATCACAAGCAACGCGCAGATCTAACTTGTAAGTACCAGCCTCTTCAACATCGACTGTATATTCCACCCACTCGCCTGCTGTGGTAAATCCAAGATTGTAGCCTTCGTCAACATCAGTACATACTTCTATATCCACATCTTCATCTGTTCTGAAGTCTACCACTGGTGTTACAGAACTTCCCGGACTATCGTCTGAGTATGCAACACCATTTCCACCCAGATCAAATTCTTCTGCCTGAATGGTTCCGGGTATATTATGTGCTATCTGATTGTAAGGTCCCTGAGGAACATTAACTTTTATTGCTACCGGCGTGGAAGTTGACTCATTGTCAGAATCATCAGTTGCTACCGCAGTAATTGAATATTCACCAACTTCAACATCTTCCCATGTAAATGTATAGGGCGCCGTTAGATCTTCTCCAAGCAAAGTTGTTCCGTTATAAAATTCTACTTTAGTAATAGTTCCTTCAGTAACAGTTGCTGTAGCTTCAATCTCAACAGTTGCAGGTGCTGTGAAAGCAGTGCTGCTGGTTGGAGAGGTTATTTTTACAACTGGAAGTCCATTATCACAACCTGACTCGGTGCTGTATTTTCTAACAAAGTTCCAAATACCTGCGGCACTGTTATAATTCGCATCGTTTGATGGATGATGACCCTTTCCAGCAAGGGTTACCAGAACATATTCAGTGTTGCAATCACAAGGCGCCCAGGTACTAACTGTTACACCTGTTGCAGGTCTGGTAACGACCGCATCTGTAGGGCATTTAAGCTTTGTACGCCATCCGGCATAGTAGTTTAAAAGGCTGGCATTATAAGGAAATACATCATCAGCATCACCAATGGTATTTATGATTGGTATTGGCCTGGAGTTATTATATACAGTATTAAACAGCTGACATGAAACAGGTGCAAATGCAGCAATCTTGTCAGAAATATTGCTGGCAGCATGGTAAGTCAGCATACCACCCATCGAAAATCCTGAAAGGTAAACCCTGGTACGATCGATATCATAACGTGTGACCATCTGCTCAATTATTTCCAGGATAAAGTTGATGTCTTTCATGCCAGCAATGTCCCATGATTGGTTTTCACCTTGTGGATACACAACAACAAACTTTGCAGTATCTGCAACGTTTTCCCACATAGTATTTGTTCTTTGATAGGCAATATCCTGATTCATCCCATGCATAGAGATCATCAAGGGACGATTTTCAGCCAGTCCGGAAGGTGCATAAACCAGCATAGTCCGTGGGTTGCTTGTTCCAGGCACGGTTATCGTGGTCATCTGGGCTTTAGCAATTTTAGACTGAAGGAATAATATGGCCACTAAACATAGGACATGCGTACATTTTCTTAGCAATAAAAATCTTCGGGTAGTTTTCTTTTTCATATTTGAATTTTTATTTTATAAATTTTTATTCAATCAATTCAATCCTTTTGTTTCAATCTGACGTATTTCAAAAAATATTATGAACAATGAAATGTGATCATTCTCTGACCATACTTGTAGCAAGTGCATTCAATTATTCTTTGACAAAATGTAAAAATCTGATGGTTTATAATGTAAATGGCAAATGAGATTCAGATAGTTATCCAAAAACTATCGATGTAGAATATAATTGCATTTACACTTTCTCATTACAAAGTTGTAATTGAAAAGGTAAACATTTTATAAAAAAAATATAATTGATCAATTCATACCCAAAATGAAATGATATAAGAAACTGCTTTATCTTATTTAAAAAAATAATAGTACTGAATAATAGAAAATACTTTTCAGTACTATATGTTCATTTCAGGCATTTAATAATTGGATATACCTTACCTGGAAATAAGAATTGTACCCTCATCTATCGTTTTATCGGCATATTCTATTGTGAAGAAATAAAGCCCAACATCCAGTGTTAAGCCAAAGTTGCTTTCCCCACTCCATGAAGAAGGAAGTTTCCCCTGGACCCCGACCTGATAATATGGCCTACCTCTTTTGTCTAAGACTTTAAAGAATACAGGATTTTTACTTTCATCATATGGTATAACCCATGCATGATCAAAATCAGGATTAAAAATATACTCAAGGTTCTTCTTACAGGTAATTTCTTTCACCCATACTTCATTGGATATTACTACCTGGCAATTGGCTGCATCAGCCACTTTTAATTCGTATTTCCCTGCTTGAACTTTATCAAAATTAGCTAATGAGACCCTGTTTCCTAAATGGAAGGTTAAAGGCTTAACACCTCCTTCTATTCGATTTTGTTTAATGTGGACCTCCCCTGTTTCTTCCCCTTTACAGCTAGGAGTTGTATAGAATTCAAAATCAGGTTTAAAATTATGACATGGATCTTTAATTAGATTTATAGAATCTATACGCACCGTTTGTGTTTCTTTTTCTGATAATGCATGATGTTGAGTATCCGGAATCATAGCTTTAGGAGCCGTAATTATTTTGTCAGCTACTCCTTCTTTTATTTCAATTTTTTTATTTTTAACAGGAATAGATTGCTTTTTTCCAACAATCTCAGTTTTCTGATAGACAGACGGTTCTTCTTTTATTTCAGGTTTTATTAAAGTATCTTTTCTTTTTTCAAGAATAACCTCTTTTGTGTCTTTAACTAAAACCTTGTCAGGGCGTTTTGCTTTCTTATTAACTTTAGGAGTAATAAAAAAGAACAAACCTGCAGAGATTAATAAGATAAGTGCGAATATAATTGTATTATTATAAGGTTTGCTTTTATTCAAATCCTTAGTCATCTGGTCCTTAAGTTTAAGAAACTCGCTGCCCACTACCATCTGATCTACAATCCTTGAAATCTCTACCTGTTTGGCAAGTTCCTTGTCAGCTTTCATTTGCTTCTCAAATAGCGCACTTTCATCAGCACTCATTTCACCTCTTGTGAAGCGCTCAATTTTTTCCAGTATATCTTCGTTTGCGCTCATTCTTCAAATAATTTAATTACAGATTGGTCTTTCTCTACTAACTCCATCAGCTTTTTTTTACATCTGTAATGGGTACTTTTAGCTACTGTTTCTCCGGCAAAATTCATCAGTTTGGCAATTTCTTTCATACTCATTCCATCAAATATTACATATTTAAGGATTTGCTGGCATCTATCTCCCAGCTTACCTAAAAACTGATCTATTACCTCTCTTTTTTCATCACTTATTACAATAGCCAAAGGATCTTTATCATCAAGTGGCATAGGGATCAGAGATATATTCGTTTGCCGATTGCGTTTTTTTACCCTGTTAATCCATAAATTCCTTGCCACGAAAAATAAAAATCCATTTACATCTTTGAATAAAAAAGGAAGGAAAGCATCCAGATCTTGTTTCCATGCAACAAAGCTATGACTTCCTGAATGCTCAAAATAATTTACAGTGAGACCATGTTTTCTTAATAATTTCATTGTCTCCATTCCATTTTCATAAGCAATATCATCTCGTCCGCCCTCTCCAAAATAAAAATAATTCATACTTGCTTCGATTTCCGCACCTTTTTCCGATAAGTATTGGTCCATGACATTGTATATATTGTCGCCAAGGAACCAACCGGAGCTATATACACCAAGGTAGCCGAACAAATCATATCTATACAACCCCGCATCCAAGGCATGTAATCCACCCCAGGATAATCCCGCCAAAGCACGTCTGTCTTTATGGGCTATAGCTTTATAATTACTTTCGATATATGGAATGATATCGTTGCATAATTCTTTCGTAAATACATCCATAGCAAAATCTTTAACATTAGGCATGACAACAATCATAGGCACACTTTTCCCAGAAGCAATTGATCTGTCAATAATCCCTTTAGCATCTCCTTCTACTGTCCATGCCCTATGATCCTGACCTCCGCCATGTACCAGATAAAAAGTTGGATATGTCTTACTTTCATCATATCCATCAGGCAGATAAACCATCATCTGACGGTTTTGGCCCATTGTAGACGAACGATATGTAACTTCATTCACTGTGCTCGCTTTTGCAACATAGTTGGATAACAAAAAAGAGATTATGAAAGTGCTGCTTAACAGATTAAAAAAAGCAATATTAAATTTTTTCATTTTTTTTTAAATTTTAGTGTTTACCTATTATAGTATAAAGTGTTTATTATTTATGTTGATTACTTCTTAATTAGAAGATTAAATCTCAGTGGTTTTTAAATATTAAAAATCATTCAGAATCATTTATTTTTTTTGATAATTATTTATCAACGGAAGAAATGCGCCCGGTTCATTCTGAAACCACTACAAAAACTTTAGTAATGCATGATTTTATTTAACTTATTAAAGCGTTATAATTTATTCTTTATAATCAGAAGAATAAGAATTATAAAAAGGCATACAAGTGTCATTTGATATTTTACCATTCCACCCATTACTTACAATTTCATAAGTATTTTTTTAATTTTTAATTAATTACCGGCTGGAAATTGCTCACCTGAAATTTTCAGAAAATTACTATCCATTTAAGCAAGAATTGTTCACCTATACTATCGAAAAGTATAAGTGAACAAGTAATCCTTACTTTTAATTTTTAGTTTGAAGTTTTAGTTATTTTAAATGATTTTGTTGTGATTCCATTTTTTATCCGCAGCATATACACACCCGGAAGAAGATTATCAGCTATCTCTTTTTGATTGTTTCCAGTACCTGATTCTATGCCATTTCCTAATAAATCAGTAATAGTATAAGTAAAATCACTTTCCATATTAACTGTTATTTTGCTATTAAATGGATTTGGATAAACAGAATAAACAGAAGTATTATCATCATCATTATCAACTGCAGTAATGCTGCAGTCTCCAAATGACAAAGGTGGAGGGCAGCATGACAAGCTTGGTCTTGAGTTCAAATATTGTCTTAACCATGTCATAGCAGGACGGTCATTACCATTAGAATACATGATGCCGGAATCTGTCCCACCAGCACCTGACTGTCTGTTCCCCGGAATCCATGTTGCTCCCTGAACGTAGCCCCATAAAGTAATACCTGCTACGTGCTCATGTTCCCATGCTACAGGAATTAATCTTGAATAATCATCTCTTTGTTTTCCTTCATTAGGAGATGCGGCTGCATCAAATTCTGATATATGCATTGGCAACCCTGTTTTATTCCAGATTTCATCCAGGCATGCTTTAAAATTCTGAGCTGAAAGATCGTTGATCCCATGTGCCTGTAGTCCTATTCCGTCAATCAGGTTTTTCTTTCCATCTGTAAGGTTTGGAGCATTTTTTATAGCATTGGACATCGCAATATAGGGTGCCCTGCAATTGTTCCAATTCATCTCAATGTTATATTCGTTGATCATCAGAATAGAATTTGGGAAGTGCTTTCTGGCAAGTTGAAAACACCAGATTGCCCAGCCATACTGATTGTTTCTGTCATTAGCATTTGCTGGTTCCGCCTGATATCCTGCAGTAAGTGCACTTTTCAAGTTATCTGCAACCCTGGTATTAATAGGTTCATTTAATACATCAATCATATACAAACCACCCATCGGATCATAATGATCTGCAACAGCTTTGAAATAAGGTTCTATGGCTGCCTGAATGGTAGCTGAACTGGCATTGGGTACCCAGCCTGCTGTTTGAGCTCCCCACATTAAAGTGTGGTATTTAAACAATCCACCATTGTTCTTTGCCCAGTTGTAAGCAACGTCAGAACCGGTAAAATTATAATTTCCCCGGGTTGGCTCGGTAGCCTGCCATTTTGAAGCGTTTTCGGAAGTAATCTGATTCCAGAGTTCAGTGTAATTGGCGTGAACACTATTTGCAATAATGTTACCAAAATACTTTCCTTTACATTTTGCAAGCTGCGCATGAGCGTTTAATGACGTTAACAGGCAAAAAAGGAAAATTATTTTAAGACTAGTAAAGGTTGAATTCATATTATGGATTTGTAGGTTTGAATTCAATACCTACAATCCATTTATCCGTTTTGTAAACATATTTTATAAAAAATAGAACAAAATCATAATAAAATTTAAACCTTTTTATATAACAACCGTTAACTATCCCTTTTAATAAAAGAATATTATTGGGAGAAGCTGATAAAAAGGGACATATTATTTTGTAATTTTTTATTAGAAATTGTTCAATATTAAAATTTATGTATATGCAGAAAAATTGCGTACCACTTAATAATATAGAAAAAGCTTAAAAAAATAAAGTTATATCTTTTAATTTTACACTTAGGAGTTCTTTAATTAATACAAATTCAAGAAAGTAGGCTGAGGTAGTGCATTATAATTTTTAATAGAAAAAGAAATCTATCAACCTATTAAATTTCTATATTCCAATGAAAATATTGTGTTTTGAATCTAAATGATTTTGTGCTTAAGGAAATATTTTTTAATTAAAAGGAGGTTTTTTTGGGCTATTTCCAGATCTTCAATTAGCATTTTTTCGGCAGTTTCTAATTTCGTTTTACCAAAATATCTGCAAGCTTCACTTAAGTTTCTAAGTTCATCGTAAGCACTATAACAACTTTCGCTAACAGCACAGTCGCCTTGTCTCCATTGAATATTAATTATATGCCTTTTAATATCTTCGTGAGACACAGAATCAATATTTCTCTTCTTTTTAATGTAAGCCTTCATAAGTTGCAAAGCAGTGTAAAAAGCTACAGTTATTTTCCAGTCATAAAATTCCGAAGGGTAGTCAACAAGTAGTTTATTTAAAAAATATTCATTATGATAAAACTGCTCAATATATTTTTCCATCAAAATTTAAAAAATAAAATTTTCCTTTATGTAATCTTTAAATTTATAATTAATAAATTTAAAGATTACATTATAATTCAAATCAGAAAACTCTTCTTTAAGATCTAAAAAAGCTCGCTTTGTTTTTTCATCGCTCTCACCTCCTCTCAAAATTACACCCCAAGCACTTCCGTTCTCAAATTTTTCAATATTATAAAACCCTTCAGTAAGTGATTTAATTTCAGCAACCTTCGCAATCAAAACATGTTCAAAAACACTATTATTGCTACTTTCATTTGGTGTTTTTATTTCTAAAGTCTTTATGGCCATAACAATATTGAAAATTACACTATCTAATTTAACGCATATTTTGAAAAAATCATTGCAAAATAAAAAACTTTTCCCAACATGTAGATTTAAATACTTGATATTTAATTATTTGTAAAATAACTACATTGATTAGCTTTTACCTATTTTATTTTTTACAACTTAAGTATTATAGTATTTGAATTAAGATTTAGTCTTCTACACTGAATTAATAAATAGAAATTTTTTTATTTTTCAGATCTTTATCATCGGAACTATTACCGTATAAAATCTCATAATCTCCGGAAGAAATTTCCATTTTACCAGTAGACCTGTTATAAAACTCAAAAGCTGATGATGGAATTTTAATCATTACATCTGTTGCTTTACCAGTTTTGATAAAGTTCCTGCTAAATCCTTTTAAGGTTTTAAGTGGACCGTCTTTGTCACCAACTTTTTTTATATAAACCTGAAGTATTTCAGTTCCATCTTTTTTACCAACATTAGAAACAGGTATGGTTAGGGTCAATGTATCATTTTTGCTGATTTCCGTTTTATTAAATTTAGCTGATCCTACGGCAAATTTTGTATAGCTCAGACCATATCCAAACTGAAATAAAGGATTGCTCATAAACCTGTAAGTTCTTCCTCTCATTGAATAGTCTTCAAAACCAGGCAACTGAGTTGTATCTCTGTAGAATGTAACCGGTAATTTTCCGGAAGGGTTATAATCACCAAATAGTACATCAGCAACCGCCTGTCCTCCGGATTCGCCCCCATACCATGCCTGAAGAATGGCATCGCAACTTTCCGTTTCAGGCACTAGTCCAATGGCAGACCCTGAGCAGTTTACAAAAATCACCTTTTTACCCGCTGCTTTGAGAGCCTTCAGGCAATTCCGTTGTACTTTTGGCAATTCAATGTCTGTCCGGTCTCCACCTTTGAATCCAGGATAAGATACAGGCATTTCCTCACCTTCTAACAGTGTGGAAAGTCCTCCAACAAATACCACCACATCCACACCTTTCAGTTTATTGATTAAAGCAGAATAGTCAACGTCAATCTCTTTCCCAAAATCAAATTCAAGATTTGCCTGCCAGTTATTGAGTTGTGCATACCGGATTTCAATTTTATATTTTTTGTCTTTCTGAACTTTATAAGCAACTCTTGATGGCAAGGTTCGCCAATTACCTGACTTAGCTATAGAGCTGTCATTGACAAACAATTCGAAATAACCGGTTGCCCCATATTTAAAAACAATTTCTTCATTTTTGTCAGATTCGTATTCAGTTTCATACTTTCCGGAAAAACCTTCCAGTTTCACACCTGAGGCAAACTCATGCTGGCCGGCCGTGGTTAATTTAATTGGATTTACAATTTGCTGGGATGCAACAACATTGCCCTGTCGGTCTGGCGTGTTCCAGTAAGTAGCTTTAATACCCTCCTTGCCTTCGAATTTACTTCTTGAAAAATAACTTTCTGTTACCTTGTCTTCTACCAGGTCAACTGCCTTATCATAAACTATTTTTTCCAAATGAATTTTTGAGGCAATACCATCAAGAATAGTTATGGTGCTTACCGGGGTTCCGTTGTAGTTTCCCCACAGCATGGGTTTATCATTTGCATTCGGACCTATTACAGCAATTTTCTGAATATTTTTTTTAAGCGGGAGTACATCTTTTTTATTTTGAAGAAGGGTCATCGACTGACGAGCCATTTCAAGGGAAAGTTTTTTATGCTTATCATTATTGATGACAGAAGCAGGTATTTTTGTCCATGGAACTATTTGATCTTCATCCATCTCACCAAGGTCAAACCTTCCTGTTAAAACGCGAAGTAATCGAATGTTAATCTCATCTTCTGTAATCAATCCATTTGCTACTGCTTCAGGAAGTTTCTTGTAATTATGGTTATCCCATTGACATTCCACATCCGTACCAGCCAGAACTCCTCTGGCTGCAGCATGCACTGCATCGGAAGAAACTTTATGAGTCATGTATAAATCTCCAATAGCTCCGCAATCGGAAACTACCAGATGCTTAAAACCCCATTGTTCCCTTAGGATAGTCTGCAACAATCGTGTATTCGAACAACAAGGTTCGTCATCCAGTCTCTGGTATGCACACATTACCTGCCGGACATCCGATTCCTGAACAAGCGATTTGAAAGCAGGTAAATAGGTTTCCCATAGATCCCTTGGGTCGATGTTGTTCAGATTTAGTTCATGACGGTTCCATTCAGGACCAGAGTGTACTGCGTAATGTTTTGCACAGGCCAGTAGTTTTTTGTATTTTGAATCTTCAGGTCCCTGCAATCCTTTTACAACAGAAACTCCCATTTTAGAGGTAAGAAATGGATCCTCTCCATAAGTCTCCTGCCCCCTGCCCCATCTCGGATCTCTGAAAATGTTAATGTTGGGAGTCCACACTGAAAGGCTCAGGAAGCGCTGATTTTCTTTGCCATTTCTGATTTCTTCATGGTATCTTGCCCTCACTTCATCAGAGGTAGCATTGAAGATTTCATAAACCAGTTCTTCATTAAATGAAGCAGCCATACCAACAGGTTCAGGAAACACTGTAACATCGTTGTTATTGGCAAATCCATGCAATGCTTCGCTCCACCAATTAAATTTTTTAATTCCCAGCCTGGGGATGGGATCGGAAACATCACACATCAACGCTGCCTTTTCTTCCAATGTAAGTCGGGATATCAGGTCTTCAGCCCGCTCTCTGGAAGAAAGCCCCGGGTTTTGATATGGCAACTGAGCAAACAAATGTGAAGTAATGAGCAAAGCAAAGATCATTGTAATACCGCTTCTCTGACTTTTGTTTATCATTATTATTTTGATTTTATATTTTTTAAATTTTGAATGACTGAATGATGAAATAAAATGAATTTGTAACTACATATTTAAATGTAGAATACTTTTGAATTACTTAAACAGTAAAGGTGCCAGAGAATAAAGGTCATGGCGCCAGA